>ERZ779894.1109-NODE-1109-length-28935-cov-5.787569_pt1 | contig 28935 bp, 22 predicted proteins | sample MGYA00511587_ERZ779894 | MGnify/ENA primary metagenome ERZ779894 (study PRJEB29588, sample SAMEA2160490) | human gut metagenome | biome: human gut; feature: human-associated habitat; material: faeces | place: Denmark | collected 2008/2010 ... | reverse complement strand
AGTTCCGCCGGTCAGTGAAAGAAAAAGCTAGATGACCGACAGAAGCGACCGGGTCCCCGAACACGAATACCGAAGACGAACAAGGACCAAAATAATTCTACATTTAATGTAAACATGTACATAAATACCGTTTATTAAATATATTTGTCTATTCTTAGGAACGGCTAAATCAGAACAGATGAAACACATGACTTTCGTACAATGGGCGGTCTGGTTGGGATTTATCTACCCGGTATGTTCTTGTCAGCCCCGACCGGATCTTAAATTGTGGTATACCCGTCCGGCTGAGCGGTGGGAGGAAACTTTGCCTTTGGGAAACGGACGTTTGGGGATGATGCCCGATGGGGGAGTCGTTCAGGAGACTATCGTCCTGAACGATATTACGATGTGGTCCGGTAGTTTTCAGGATACTCGTAATCCCGAAGCTTTGAAGTATCTGCCTGAGATTCGCCGGCTGTTATTGGAAGGAAAAAACGATGAGGCCCAGGAACTGATGTATAAACACTTTGCTTGCGGAGGACAAGGATCGGCTTTCGGACAGGGGGCGAACGCTCCTTACGGCGCTTTTCAATTGTTAGGTAATCTGCATTTACAATATCATTTCCGGGATAGTAGCGATGTCGGTTATTCCGCTTATGAGAGAGGATTATCTTTGGATAAAGCTTTGGCCTGGACCTGTTTCCGGAAAGGTAAGGTGAAATACCGGCGGGAATATTTCGTTTCCCAGACAGAAGATGTGATGATCATGAAGTTGACTGCCGACCGGAAAGGAATGCTGGATTTTGATGTTGCTATCGACCGACCTGAAAATTACACTTGTTATGCTAATGATGGGGTGGTTTATATGGAAGGACAATTGGATAACGGGAAAGGGAAGGCCGGAACGAAATATATGGTGCAGCTGAAAGTATGGACTGCAGATGGCCGGCAAGTGGCCGATTCGGCTTGTATACATGTCAAAGAAGCGACGACGGCTTATGTCCTGGTGTCCGCCGGGACAAGTCTTTGGGCGGCAGATTACCCGGAGCGGGTCGAAAAATTGATGCAGATTGCCGGTAATATGGATTATGGTTATTTGTTGGAGCGGCATGATTCTGCCTGGCGATATAAATACAACCGCGTGGAATTGGATTTAGGAACTCCGCAGGATATTTTGCCTACCGATCAGCGCTTGGCCCGTTTTCAGGAACAAGAAGATCCCGGTTTGGTCGCTTTGTATTTTCAGTACGGCCGGTATTTGTTGATCAGTGGTACGCGGGAAAATTCGTTTCCTTTGAATTTGCAGGGATTGTGGGCGAATAGTGTACAAACCCCTTGGAATGGCGATTATCACCTGAATATCAATTTGCAAATGAATTATTGGCCGGTAGAGATCGTCAATTTATCGGAATTGCATACTCCGTTGAAAAATCTGGTAAAGGATTTGGTGACTTCGGGTGAGGTCACCGCTCATTCTTTTTATGGAGCTCAGGGCTGGGTGGCTCATATGATGACGAATCCCTGGCGTTTTACTGCTCCGGGAGAACATGCTTCCTGGGGAGCCACGAATACCGGCGGGGCCTGGCTTTGTGAGCATTTGTGGGAACATTATGCTTTCACACTCGATCAGGAGTACCTCAGGGAGGTCTATCCCGTGTTAAGCGGAGCCTCCCGTTTTTTCCTTTCTTCTATGATCGAGGAACCTACACAGGGGTGGCTGGTTACAGCCCCTTCCTCTTCGCCTGAAAATGCTTTTTATATGCCTGGTACCCGAAAGGAAGTCAGTGTTTGTATGGGGCCGGCTATGGATACTCAGATTATCAGGGAGTTATTTTCTAATACAATACAGGCTGCCCGCTTATTAGAGATAGATGCTGCATTTGCGGATTCTTTGGAGAAAGCGTTGGATAAATTACCGCCGATGCAAATCAGTCCGAAAGGGGGATATTTGCAGGAATGGCTTGAAGACTATGAGGAAGTGGATCCCCGGCATCGTCATGTCTCCCATCTGTTCGGTTTGTATCCTTCGAATCAGATATCCCTGGCCAAAACCCCGGAATTGGCCGAAGCTGCCCGTAAGACACTTCAACGGCGTGGAGATGGAGGTACCGGTTGGTCGATGGCTTGGAAAATAAATTTCTGGGCCAGGTTGCAAGAGGGAGACAAAGCTTTGGAATTGCTTAAAAATTTATTGAAACCGGTGGTTACCGGCGGTAAAGTAGATTATACCGGCGGGGGAACTTATCCCAATTTGTTTTGTGCCCATCCGCCTTTTCAGATCGATGGTAATTTAGGCGGTTGTGCCGGTATTGCCGAGATGTTGATTCAGAGCCAGCAGGGATTTATCGAGGTTTTGCCTGCTCTGCCTGCTGTCTGGAAAGAGGGGAGTTTTAAAGGCTTGTGTGTACGTGGGGGAGGTGTCGTCGATGCAAGTTGGAAAGCCGGCCGGCTGGAGAAGCTGACTTTACATTCCAGGGTAAAATCTGCTTTTAAGTTGAAAATTCCGGAGCAAGTGAAACGGGTAGAAGTAGACCGGCAACAGCATGATATTCAGAATGGTTTTATCCATCTGGCTTTGGATGAAGGGGAACAATGTGAGATTGTGATGAAATATAAGTTGTAACTCCTGAGGTGGTTATTTCGTATTTTAAGGGTTTTCAATCGATGATAAAACTATTATGGAATATAGAACATTAGCCCATACTGACTTGACCTTATCCGCTATCACCTTCGGCTCTCGGGCTGCCGGAGGATGGATGTGGGGAAAATCGAATCGTGACGAAGCTGTAAAAGCCATAAAAGCGGCCTACGATGGTGGAGTGACTTCTATCGATACAGCACCGATTTATGGACAAGGCGAGAGTGAGCGGATTGTTGGAGAGGCTATCCGGGGTATTCCCCGTGATCAGGTACAGATTCTGACCAAATTCGGTATGAGATGGGATTTGCCACAAGGTGAATTCGCTTTTAAAAGCAAAGATAATCAGGACAACCCTATAGATATTTACAAATATGCCGGCAAAGAGAGTGTCATCAAAGAGTGTGAAGACAGTCTGCGGCGGCTCGGTACGGATTATATAGACCTCTATCAGATCCATTGGCCGGATGCTACGACTCCTTTGAGTGAGACTTTCGAGGCAGTAGAGCGTTTGATAGAGCAAGGAAAAGTACGTTATGCAGGTGTGTGTAATTATGATGCTGCTTTGTTGGAAGATGCCGCTAAACTGATCGATCTGGTATCGGATCAGATTCCTTATAGTATGGTTAATCGGGGGATGGACCGGGATATTATACCTTATTGTATCCGTAATGAAAAATCAGTGATCGCTTATAGTCCGCTTGAACGTGGCTTACTTACCGGTAAGATGCAACCCGGATACCGATTTGCTGAAGGCGATCATCGGAAAGAAAACCCTTTTTTTACAGACGAAAGCATTAAAAGAACGAATGCTTTTTTAGAAAAATTGCAACCTTTGGCTGATGAGAAAAAAGCGACTCTCGGACAATTGGTGATCCGCTGGACGATCGAACATCCCGGAATTACCGTTGCTTTGGTCGGGGCCCGCAATCCGGAGCAGGCGATTCAGAATGCGAAAGCTGCCGATATAATCCTGACTCCTGAAGAATTACAATTTATCAATCAGCAAATCGATCAGATGTTGAAATGATTATTCTTATTTTGGGACGGTTCAGGGATAAAATCTGATATTGCCCCTGTTTGGACTATTGTAATTGTTGTATCAAAAAATTGCACTATTTTTCTTGCCCGATTGGAAATTTAAGATATTTTTGTAAAAATAGATGATAAATATTCTGGTGAGGCGTGGAAGATGAAATTTTAATAAAATATTTACGCAAGAACGACCGGAAAGCTTATTCGATATTGTTCGATAAGTATTTCGAGCGGCTCTTTACCTTTGCTGTCCGCGTTGTGTTTCGGGAGGATGTGGCTAATGATATTGTGCAGGAAATTTTTATCAGTCTGTATGAAAAATCGGAAATCCTGAATTACGACCTTTCTTTAAAGTCGTATCTTTTTAATAGTGTGCGGAATCGTTGTTTTAATTATTTGCGGGACCGTAAGGTGGAAGACCGGCGTATGAATTTATATGCGGAAGCTTGTCTATGGTCGGATAATGTCGATTGGATAGAGGAAGAAGAAGTGTTGCGGAAAATTCAGGAGGTGATGCTGGAGTTACCCGAGAAATGCCGGGAGGTGTGTCGGCGGCGTTTTTTTGAAGGGAAAAAATTTGAGGAAATAGCCGAAGAACTCGATATTTCCGAAAGTACTGCGAGGGTACAAACTCACCGGGGTATGGAGATGTTGAGGCAGCGTTTTGCGGAATATGATCTGGCCGTTATTCTTTTTTTTACTCCTTTTCTTTAAAAAAATACTTTTCCTGTAAACAAATTTTATCTTTTCGTGTTTAAGAGGTATCTAAAATTAAAGATCATGAAGATCGATTGGGTACTTTTAAAGCGGAGTGTATTATCGGATATATCTGAAGAAGAACGGAACCTGCTGAATGCTTGGTTGGATGAATCTTCGGAACACCGGGAATTTTACCGGGAAATAAAAACTTTTTTGTGTTCTCCGGAAAGTTTCCGGCCTACGGAAGAACGAATTCGTCGGTTCAAAGCTTCCTACGAAGCCAGGTTAACCGTTGCAGAACGTAGAAAAAGAAGGCACCGGATGGTACGGATAGGGGGGTGGCTGGCTGCTTCGTGTATCTTGTCGGTAGGGATGGCTTGCTTTTTATGGTGGCAGGTGACTTCATCCGTAAAAGAGCCCTTATTGACCGAAAACCGGCCGACGGCGACTATTTTGCCCGGAACACAAAAGGCTATTTTGGTAACCGGTGAGGGAAAGACTGTAAATCTGAATCCGGAAACCGCTGATGTCGAGATTGGAGAGGGGGTAAAGGCTAAAAACAGTAATCATGGTTTAATCTATTCCGATACGCTGACTGCAGGGATTGAAGATACCGAGAATCAGTTGATCGTACCTCGGGGAGGTGAGTATGCAATTGTACTGAGTGATGGGACCAGGGTGTGGTTGAATTCCGCTTCTGAATTGAAGTATCCGGTACATTTTGCGGGAGATATGAGAAGGGTGTATTTAAAAGGAGAAGCTTATTTTCAGGTTGCTCATGACCGGCAAAAAGCTTTTATTGTCGTGACGGACGATATCGAGGTGAAGGTGTATGGGACGGAGTTTAATATCAATACCCGGGTTGCCGATTATGTACAGACCACTTTGGTACGGGGAGCTGTTTCGATAAAAACCGAACGATCTGCTGAAAAAATGCTGAAGCCCGATCAATTGGCGCAGTTCAATCGCTTGACCGGTGAGACCGAGATCAAAAATGTCGATGTATCTAATTATATCGGTTGGAAATCAGGAGTCTATATTTTCGAAGATAAATCGATTGAACAGATTATGGATGAATTGTCTTTGTGGTACGACATCGAAGTCTTTTTCCGTAATAATACTTCCCGTAACCGTCATTTCAGTGGGAGCCTGCCCCGTTATCGGGAAATCGACGATATGTTGAAGGTCATTGAAAAAACTTCGCATGTCCGTTTCGAGGTGAAAGGCAAGACGATAATCGTAGATTAAACGTTCGTTTAAATCAGTCGAAAGTTTATAAAGTTCATAAAGTTTATAAATTCCCTGAACTCTGCAGGTATTTTGTTAATTGACAATTGTCATTTGACAATGGATAATATATATCCAAACCTATGGCCTTCTTTTTATTTATCTGATAATCAATGATTATATTCTTCGTTCTTTCTCTCATTTTTCTTTTCTTTTTTATTTTTTCATAGAAGCGAAGCTTTCAATATCTGTCAATTGTCAATTATCGTCTGTCCATTTTTCTTTTGGCGGATTTCCGCCAAAAGAAACGAACCTTTTTTCAGTGAAAATCCCGGAGCAGCGCCAACCAATCCGGGATTCAGTAAGGTCAAAACTAAATATTAACCTTTTAACTTTTCAAATTTATGAAAAAAAACACAGGATGGACTCATTTTTATGAGAAAAAGCCGGTTAATTTTTTACGTGTGATGAAGCTATTGTTTGTATTGATGACGGTGACGAGTTTGTCGATTTCGGCCAAAACCTTTTCTCAATATCGGGTAACGCTCGATGTTCGGAATGTCGGAGTCATGGAATTATTCAAAGAAATCCAGAAAAAAACAAATCTTTATTTTGTTTATAACGTGGAGGATTTACGACAATTTCAAAATTTGTCGGTAACTGCTAAAAATGAATCCGTAGAGACGGTATTACAACGGGTTTTCGGCGATAAAACGCTGGAATTTGTATATGAAGGGGAGGTCATTATTGTGAAACCGAAATCCGAAACAGCAACTCCTCAACAAAGGAACGAAGTGATGGGAAAAGTGATGGATAAATCCGGAACTCCCTTGCCTGGCGTATCTGTTTTGATAAAAGGTACCGCCTTGGGAGTGGCAACGGATGTCAACGGACTTTTCAAACTCGAATTGCCTAAAATGGAAAATATGATTTTGGTATTTTCGTTTATGGGAATGGAATCACAGGAGGTGAGATATACCGGTCAGAAGGATTTGAAAATTTATATGCAGGAAGCGACGGCCGAAATAGACGAGGTGGTTGTAGTAGGATATGGTACAACAAGGAAGAAAGATTTGACCGGTTCGGTTGTATCGGTCAAAACGGCAGAAATTAAAGATGTTCCGTTTATGAGTGTGGATGATGCTTTAGCCGGTAAGGCTGCAGGGGTGGCTGTGGTAAAAGCCGACGGTTCGCCCGGTGGGGCTGTTCGGATACGTATCCGGGGAGGAGCATCCTTATTGGGTACGAATGATCCGTTGTATGTGATCGATGGAATCCCGACTCAGGTGACAGATAATTATATTAGCGGACAATCGGATATTACTAATCCGCTGGAAGCTGCGAATTACGGTGAGGATTTCAACAATAGTGTAGAAGGGGCTTTTTCCAGGGGTTTAAATAATCTGGCGGGTTTGAATATCAGTGATATTGAGAGTATCGATATTCTTAAAGATGCCTCGGCTACGGCAATTTATGGTTCGAAAGCTGCTAATGGAGTGGTGATTATCACAACGAAACGAGGCCGTCAGGATATGAAACCACAATTCAATTTTAACTACTATGTGGGAGTAACAACACCGATAAAAGAGAAAGTGTTGAATGCGGCACAATATAAATCGGCGCTGCGGGAAGCTGCAACTAATTTTCTCAGCAGCCGTGAGGCTTCGGGACGTCCCATGACCGGTAGCCAGGTAGAACAGGCGAATAAAATTTTAAACGATCCTTCTTTCTTTGGCAATGCAGATACAGATTGGGTAGGATTGGTTTTACGTAATGGTATAACCCAGAATGTAGATGTCTCGGTTTCCGGAGGAGGTAAAAATTCGAAGTATTATACTTCATTATCTTATACAGGACAGGAAGGAACTTTGATCGGAACAGATTTTAAACGTATTTCCGGTAAAATCAGTTTGGATAATGACATCGCTAAATGGTTCCGTTTATATGCTAATTTGAACTATGGTTATACTAAAAATAACCTGACTAATGGTATTTATGGACAAGCTTTAACGGCACCTCCTGTTTTTGCACCTTTTAATGAAGATGGCTCTTATGCTGCCTTGGGAGATTTGAGTTCGGATTACCGCGGATACCAGAATCCTTTAGCAGTGGCTCAAGGTACCAATTTGGCGAAAGATTATTTGTTAAAAGGCTCTTTGGCTGCAGAAATCACATTTTTGAGAGATTTTAAATTCAAGTCTACCGTTTCGGTTAGTTACGATGCATACAACCAGTTGAATTATGTACCTAGTTTTGTAGAAGTAGGCGGTTTTTATGGACGTGAAGATTCACAGGGAGGACTGGGAACACAGGCCAACTCAACTACCATCAATACTTTTTTCGAGAATACACTGACCTGGGATAAAGAATTCAATCAGAATCATCGGTTGAATGTACTGGCAGGAACTTCCTGGGAAGATTATCGAAGTGATTATTTTTCTGCAACCGGGCGTGGATATCCGGACGATGATATTTTAAATAATCTGAGTTCTGCTGCGACAGCTGTAAATGTAAAGGGGGCGAATCCGGAAAATAGAAATTCTTTGTTGTCTTTTTATTTACGTGCTAATTATATTTGGAAAGATCGCTATCTGTTTACTTTTACGGGACGTGCTGATGCTTCTTCGAAATTTGCACCGGATAATCAATATGGTTTCTTCCCTTCCGGGGCTATCGCCTGGCGGATTTCACAGGAAAATTTTATGCGTGATGCCGAATGGATCGATGAAATCAAATTACGCGCCAGTGCCGGAAAAACCGGAACTCAAAGCATTGGTGACCACATGTGGCGGACCCTTTATACGACGGCATCTTACGGAGGAAAAAATGCTTTGATTCCGACTCAATTGGGGAATGATAAAATCAAATGGGAGTCGACGGTACAAAAGGACCTGGGATTGGATTTTTCTTTTTGGAACGGACGTTTAGCGGGAACTTTCGGATATTATCATAAGGTGACCGACGGCGCTTTATTGAATCTGACTCCTGCGCCCAGTTCTTCGTATCCGACGGTTGTTTTTAATATTGCTAAAGTCAGAAATGAGGGGTTGGAATTCGATGTACATGGAGATTTTATTCGTAAAAGTAATTTTAAATGGAGTGGAGCCTTGAATATTTCCAGGAACGTTTCGAAAGTATTGGATGTTGCCGGAAATCCGTTTTCTGACCCCAATGACCGGGACAACCTGAATCTTGGAACAAGTGTGGTAAAAGAGGGGGAACCACTGGGATTATTGTGGGGAAGAGTGGCTACCGGCATTATTAAATCGGAAGAGGAACTGGCAGCCGTGAAGAAAGAATTTCCGTCTTGGTCCAGTTTCGACCCCTATTTGTCAATCGGAGATGTGCGGTATGAATTTGACGAGACCGGTTATTGGAAAGAGGATGTGATCGGCCATGCGACTCCTGAATTTTTCGGTGGTTATACGAATACCTTTACCTGGAAAAATTTGAGTTTACTGGCTTTGTTCACCTTTTCTTATGGTAATGATTTGATGTATCAGAAAGATGTAAGCGATATGGCGATGAATAGTCTGGCTAACCGTGGGACAAGGGTATTGAATCATTATAGTGAAAACAACACAGCTTCTAACCGGCCGAGGTATGTATTGGGAAATACCAATATGCTGACCAGTCTGAATGTTTATGATGCTTCTTACCTGAAACTGAAATCTTTGACTTTGTCATACAACTTGCCGAAGCAAATATGTCAGAAATGCCGGTTGAACGCTTTATCTGTTTATGCAACGGCGACTAATTTGTTTACGGTCACTTCTTATCCGGGCCCTGATCCGGAAGTGAGTGACGATCCGACGAGCGTGATCGGCGGAGGGCGTGATGTTAGTACTTATCCGACAGTGAAATCCTATACTTTCGGAATTCGTTTTAATTTTTAATTATAAAATGAACCAATCCTATGAGAAAATATACTTTTATTGGAATATTGATCCTGTTGGCCGGTTTTTGGACTGCTTGTGACGATCAGTTGAATGCTTTACCCGGTCAATCGAAAGTCGAAGGAAATGTAATTCTGGATCAGAAAACGGCTGAAGTGGCGTTGAATGGTGTATATTATTGTTTTGCAAATGGAGGTGACGACAGGGGAACGCCTTCTACGATGTGGGCATCTTCGCACGAAATCTCTCCGGGTTTGTTGGCCGGTTATATTCGTTATCCCTATGGGTCTGTTGCTATGGAGGAAAACTCTTCCCTGACGGCTAATGATTATTCTGTGGCTAATTTGTGGTCTGGCAGTTATAAAATTATTAATGCTGCTAACGGAGTTATCAAACAAATTGCAGAGGTGGATGATAACGAATTTGTCGGTGACCGTAAAAATGAAATTATTGCGGAAGCTTGTTGGTTGAGAGCTTACGGACATTATAATTTGTTGCGGTATTTTGCTCAGTTTTACGATCAGGAAAGTAAATACGGCGTACTTTTGAGAAAAGAGTTTGTTACCTCTTCCAATATTGCTCAGTCCCGCAGTAGTGTGAAAGCCAGTTACGACTGCATATTGGAAGATCTTGATTTTGCAGAGCAGTATGCTCCGGATGAAAATAAAAATATTTATGTGAATCAGTGGGTAGCCAAAGGATTAAAGGCGCGGGTTTTGATGATGCGGGGAGCAGAGGGGGATTACGAGCAAGTTATTGCTTTGACGAAGGACATTATCGAAAAGGGACCGTATGAATTGGAAGAGAATTTGAAAGATATTTTTAAAGAAAAAGGTTTGGCAAGTAAAGAAGTTATGTTGGGGATCGAACCTTTCGTGAATCAGGTTAGACATTACGATGATTATGCTTATCTGGAAGAACCTGCTTATCTGCGTACAACTACCGATACTTTATTATATGAGAATGATCCGAGAGGAGAATGGATGCGGGGAGCAATCGGAGAAGGTGAAGGAGTGACCAAATATTTGGGCGATCAGGTGGAAGTATGTTATGCCATGCGCTTGACGGAAATGTATTTATTGCAGGCTGAAGCAATTGTCCGTTCAGGAGGGCTTTTGGGTGATGCAAAAGCTCTTTTGAAAGAGGTTATGGGACATGCCGGGATTACTGTTTTTACTGAATTAGATGCAATTTCTGACCGGGATGAATTGTTATTTGAAATTTATAAAGAGACTGCCCGGAATCTGATGCTGGAGGACGGAATCGAATGGAGTGCTTTGATCCGGTTGCCTATGGAACGAATACTGGAGGTAAAACCGGCAATTCGGGAGAAGAATTATATCATTCTTCCGATTCCGGCAGATGAATTCGACAAGAATCCGGTGATCGGGGACCAGAATCCGGGGTATAGCAAGAATTGAGGTAGCGATATACCGGGAACAGAATAATTCTCCCGGTATATCACTACATGAGTAAATGAAACGCAATTAATAGATGATAATATGAAAAATATTTTTTGGACAGTTTTGGCTGTCGCTTTATCTGCCTGTAGCGAACCTTACCGCGGCTTTGTGCTCGATGGGAAAATTCAGGGAGCGGATAATGAGCTATTGTATCTGTATTATACGGATAGTTTGGGAGTTTGGAGCAAAGATTCTGTGGCGGTGAAAGAGGGAAAATTCAGTTTCCGGGGAGGGATAACGGAGCCGACGACAGCTTCTCTTTGTTTGGGAGGAGGGCAGAGGAGTATGGATGACCCGAATGTGACAAACTTTTGGATCGAACCTGGTGTCATGAAGATCGCTTTGGTGAAGGGTGATCTGAGAAATTATATGCTGGAAGGCTCGGCTACCGATAAGGAGGCGAAGGAGCTGGAGCGGCAGAAGGAGCCTATAATGAAAGAGTTGCAGCCGTTGATCCAGGCATATTATGCCGAGAAAGATCATGAAAAAGCAGCGGAGATGCGTGATGGCTGGGAACCTTATCATGAACGGATGGGTAAAATCGACGAGGAGTTTATGGCTACTCACCCCGATTCATACGTTACGGCTCAGATACTGAGGTATAAAACCAGCTCGATGAATTGTGAAGAGGCACAGGCTGCATACGATCGGCTGGGCGAACGGGTGAAAAAGAGCCGGCTGGCTGCGGAAATCCGGGACGAAATCCGGAAGTTGCGGATGGGATCACCGGGTAGTCCGGCCGCCAGGTTTGCCAAAGCCGATATCCATGGTGAGATGTTCGATCTGAACGACCTGAAAGGGAAATATGTCATTATCGATTTCTGGGCCAGTTGGTGTGTTCCCTGTCGGAAAAGTAATCCCCATTTGAAAGAATTATATAAGAAATATAAAGATCAGGGCCTGGAAGTGGTGTGTGTGTCCGACGACGATTCGAACGAAGAAAAATGGCGGGCAGCTGTAGAAAAAGACGATATTGGCATGTTCCGGCATGTATTGCGCGGATTGAAACAGGTGGGTAACGAGTTCGACCGTTCGCAGGATATCAGTGAAAAGTATGGTGTTCATTCCTTGCCGACAAAAATTCTGATCGACCGCGAGGGTATCATTATCGGCCGTTATGGCAGTGGCGGTGAACCTCACGAAAAGATGGATGAAAAATTAAAGGAAATATTCGGGAATTAAATATAAAGAAAATGAAAACAATCATTTGTATAGTGCTTTGTTTGTGCCTGTCCGGTGGTTTACAGGCCGGGATCCGTAAAAGTAACCTGAACGTGTTGTATGTCGGCGGTTCGCCGGATATCGACACTATGTCCGGCCGTCCCGATTCGGTGGTACTGGCACAGAGCGTAGCGAAACGTATGGCTTCTTTCGAAAAGATGCTGAAACGTTATTTCCGTCGGGTGACCGTTGTCAATGCGAAAGATTATCGTCCGGAATTGTCGGATAATTACGATGTGACGGTAATGGACGGCCGGCCGGAGCCGATCGTACCGGGGATTATGGAACGTGACGCTTCGGGGCGGTTGACGCGTTATGAAAAGCCCGGTTATCTGCCTCAGGATTTTAGCCGTCCGATGTTGATGATAGCCGATGCCAGCGAAGAGATCGGCCGGCGCATTGGGTTGAAGACCGATTGGTATTGCCTGTGCCTGGATGCGGATGCTCACCACATTCGGATGGGACATCCCATATTTCAGGGACCGTTTCCGGTGAAAATGACGATGGTGAAGAAACCGACACCCGAAGGGATGCTCACATTGCCTTATATTGATGGATCAGTGGCTCCCGATTCGCTGCCGATGTGGCGGGTACAGAAAGAGGGATATATATCGAAACGGGGTACACGTGTCGGCATGGTTTCACGCCCCGGTGGCTTTGAAGATTCGCCCGAAGCGGAGGTGATCTCCGGAGGTGTGTCGGCCAAGACGTGGGATGCTGTGGCTATCGGCCGGCACGGAAACTTTCTTCACTGGGGATTTGCTGCTTCGCCCGACGATATGACGGAAGAGGCCCGCGATGTATTTGCCAACGCCATTGTTTACATTGCCGGTTTTGCCGGACAAACACCGATCGCCCGGAAATACAATGACCGCATCACCACGCGCCACGACATAGCCCTGCGTGCCTATTTGGCCACCCGCCGGGCGTATGCACAGAACGTAGAAGCGATGAAAAAACATGTGGCCATGATGGAAGAATTGAAACAGAAAGCGATAGAAAAACAAACCCGTGGCGAGGAACTCGAGCAAATGGAAGAGATCGCTTTAAATTATAAACCCAAACCGCAGAAGTCGTACGAGGAGCAGTTGCAGGAATATTTCCCCGCATTGTACAAACTGTTCGGAACCGACGAAGAGGCGTATGCCGATTATTTCCACGACAATGCCCCTTATTTCTATCCTCAGGAATATGATTTTGTCATCGATGAAGATGTACGCAGTCTCGGTATTCCGAATAATGATATCCGCCTGTTGGACAAGGCTATCGGCATGTGGGAAGCGGGAGAACGCGTGGCTAAGGCCCGGCGCATCCTGACCCGTTATACCCTTTGCCGTTTCGCTACTCCGGCGGAATGGCGCGCTTGGTTCGAGGCCAACAAATCGCGGCTGTTCTTCACCGAGGGTGGCGGTTGGGTGTTTTTGGTTAACACCCGCGACAAGAATGTTCCCGGCAACGACTACAGCGTACTTCAGGCCGATGCCGGTACTGAGGCTGTTTCTTCCGGATCGGCCCTGGCGGGGACGGCTTTGTCTGAAACGGCAGCTACCGATGACCGTAATCCGGTAGTTGTATCTGCTGACATTGAGCATCTCTCCGGTGGTAGGCGGCAAATTGTCGTGAAAATAAAGATCCATCCCGGTTATCACATTTATGCCCGGGTAGCGAAGTCCGATCCGTTTATAGCTACTGAAGTAAAAATCGATTTACCCGAAGGGATCGAACCCGTCGGTGAATTGCAACGGCCTGCCGGAAGGGTTTATAACCAGGCAGGAACGATGGTCTATGAGAAAGAGGCCGTTTTTCGGCAAGAGATTACCGGGGAAGCAGAAGCGGACCTGGTATGTCATGTCTGTTATCAATGTTGTGATGATACGATTTGCATGACTCCGACAGAGAAAAAAATCGTATTGAAGTAAATAAATAAAAAAAATTATGGTATGAAAATACAAATGATAATAGGAGGTATCCTTTTTGGGGTGGCTGCTTGTACTGCTCCGGCAGACGGTTACCGGATTACCGGCAACATTGAAGGGGCTGGTGACGGAAAAGCCATATTGTTACAGTCAGCAGGTTTCGAGGAACCGACGACGGGAGATACGGTGAATATGCGGAATGGAAAATTCGTGTTCGAAGGGCGTTTGGAATCCCCGGTTTCCGTCACTGTAAAGGTGTGTCCTGATAGCGATCAGCCGGCAAGTCTGGGATTTATTGCAGAGAATTCCCCGATCCGGGTGACGGCCGCCTGGAAAGATGTGGTCGACCGGTATGGCTACCGTTCGATCGGCGGACAAACGGTGGAAGGGAGTTTGAACCAGGAAGTGTATGAAAAGATCGCCGGAGTATACGGGCAGATGTTAAAAGCCCCGGAGCACAAGGAATATGCCGAGGCACAACAGAAAATGGCCGGATTGAGGAATACGGATACCGAAGCCTATTATAAATTGCAGGACGAAACGGAGCCTTTGTCCGAACGCTTTTCCGAAGCTGTACGCCAACGGCAGTTGGAGCTTATACGGGAAAACCGCACAGTGGAGTCGTCCGTTTTGAATCTACAGATGATGTGGAACGATATGACGTTGGAAGAGTTGAAGGAAGTATTTTCCGTTTTGGATCCTAAAGTGCAGAATAGTCCTATGGCGGCAGAAGTGCGCGAGGAGATTGCTATCCGCGAGCGGGTACGGCCGGGCCAACCGGCTCCCGATTTTTCACTGGAGACGCCGGACGGAAGCCGGCTGGCTTTGTCGGATTTGCGGGGTAAATACGTGTTGCTGGATTTTTGGGCTTCGTGGTGTCGCCCTTGTCGGGCTTCGTTCCCCGAAATGAAAAAGATTTATGCCCGCTTTAAGGATAAAGGGTTCGAGATCCTGGGAGTGACCAACGACAGACGCAGGGAAGACTGGCTGAAAGCCTTGGAACAGGATCAATTGCCATGGAAACAGGTAATCGATGAATTCCCTGAGCCATACAAACCGGCCAGGGTGATCACGATGTATGCCGCACCTTATTTGCCAACCTTGATTTTGATCGATCCGGATGGAAAGATCGTCGGACAGGCAAAAGATAAACATCAGTTGGTAGAATGGCTGGAAGAGCGTTTGTGATCAATTGACAGGCTGGAGGGGAGGATTGTAGTCCGGTAGATTTTCGATCGCTGAAAGTCTGCCGGACTTGTCATTTGCTATTTTAAGATTATCTTTGTAGAAAAAGCTGAATTATGGTATTATCCATCGGATTCGGATTAGCATTACCTTGATCGGCGGAACTATGTTCCGGATAAAATTCCCCCCATCAGAACTGAAGGTTCGCTAATCAGAAATCTGAAAGGCGGCACTGATCAGGAACGAAGTAACGTTGAGGCAGGTAAACTTTCGAATTTAAAAGAGGAATAATGGAAAAAAATTGTAAATATATTTTATGGGATTTAGATGGGACGCTGACCGATCCGATGATAGGAATTACCACCTGTGTGCAGTATGCTTTACGGCATTTGGGGATTGAGGTGAAGGATTTACAGGAGTTGTGTCCTTTTATCGGACCGCCTTTGTTGGATTCATTTCAGGAATTCTATCGTTTATCCGAAGCTCAGGCGCAAGAAGCGATCTTGAAGTATAGAGAACGTTTTGCGACTGTGGGCTGGCTTGAAAACGAGGTATATCCGGGGATTCCTGAGTTGTTGGATCGTTTGTGTCAGGCGGGAAAGACCATGATGGTGGCTACTTCTAAGCCGGAAGTATTCGCCCGGAAAATATTGGATCATTTTCAGCTTGCCGCTTATTTTTCCTTTGTCGGAGGGGCTACTTTGGACGGAGTACGCTCGACTAAAGAAGAGGTGATCAATTATGTACTGAAGACTAATGAGGTTGTATCTCTTTCCGAAGTAATTATGGTCGGTGACCGTAAATTCGACATACTCGGGGCGAAGCATGCGGGAGTGAGTTCGGTTGGGTGTGTATATGGATATGGCTCCCGGGAAGAACTGGAAACTGCTGGGGCGGATTATGTGGTAGATTCGATCGGGGAGCTACAGAACTTACTTTTACCGTAAATGAGTGTGCATCGTGTCGGCTGTGGTCTCTATCGGTTGGTATTACAAGCGATAGTAATCCGGTTATGCTTGACTATCGGATTTCGATTGCTCCATGAACGGGGGGAATATAAAAATAAGCAGCTACTTATGTAACTGCTTATCGGGAAGTGGTAGCACCTGGAATCGAACCAGGGACACAAGGATTTTCAGTCCTTTGCTCTACCGACTGAGCTATGCCACCAGCGTTTCATTGCGTGTGCAAAGGTAGAGCTTTTGTTGGAATGTGCAAATAAAATGCAAAGAAAAAATGAAAATATTTTTATTGTTGTAAATTATCGGGAGATTTTTTTTCTGAGTATTAATAATTTACTTTATATTTGTGTCGATAGAAGAATCTTAGTTTTGTGTTTTTGTAACTAAAAATATAGCTCTACGTACCCTTCTATATGTTTAATCATTTTTTAAATATTTTTTATTGTGAATATTTTTGTAGCAAAAATGAGTTCCGCCACAACAGGTGACGATCTCGCAACTCTCTTTGGAGAATTCGGTACTGTTTCTTCAGCAAAAGTAATTATGGACAAGGAAACCGGCAATTCAAAGTGTTTTGGTTTCGTTGAAATGGTGGATGAAACCGAAGGAATGAATGCTATTAATGCTCTTAACGAGTCGGAATTTCAAGGAAGAAAGATAGTGGTGAAAAAAGCTCGTCCGAGAGAAGAAGGTGAAAACAGAGGTCATCGTTCATTTTCTCCCCGGGGTGGTGAAAGAAGATTTAATCCGAATCATTGATTTGAGAAGGGTACTGAGAGCCAAAAGCTCTCAGTTTTTGTATTTGGCCTTGAGGTAAGCATATAAAACCTGGTGTAATAGAGCTGCATCGGCTTTCTCCTCTTCAGATAAACGCGGGTCGGTTTCGATTCCGTTGCAAGCGTCGGAAAGTTGTTCGTCTCCATCGATAAAATCGCTTGCATTTTCTTCCAGATAAAACATATCCGACAACTGCATTTTTTCCAGGCATTCGATCGCCAGATTTCTCGCTTGTAATATATTGTTCTCTCTGTATTTGGAAAGGAATATCTCGATGATGGAATCGGTAAAATAATCGCAGAAATAATGTAAAAGCAATAACCTGCGTTTATAAAGTTCGGGTGATGCCGATTCCGGCCGTCCGAACGTATGTCCTAGTCCCAGATAGGCCAACTCTGCGATTTCGATGCTTTCTTCTTCTTCATCATCTAATTCCAGTAAAAGAATTTTGAATAATGCATCTGAAAATTCAGCCTGTAACTCCTTTTCGTTACTTTGGTTGTAATAGACCAGACGGTTATCCCGAAGCTCACGTAAGTTTGCCCGCAGTTTTTTACGTTCTGCATTTATATGACTCAATGCCCCGATTTCCCGTAAAATATCTTCTAAATCTCTGATCATCCGGTTTGCTTTACTTTTTATTTTCACTTTTTTTACCTGCCGTAGTCGAAGAAAAATTTTGCCATCCCTGGGCTTTTAATTCGAATGTATTACCGTCACGGGTGGTCATATAACATCCTTCGGAGGCTTTGCAAGTATGGCCGATCACGGTAATTCCCGGCATGGCTGTCAGGATGTCGTAATGATCCAGGGGGGCGGTGAATAAGAGTTCGTAGTCTTCTCCGCCGGATAGGGCACATACTGTAGCATTCATATTGAGTTCTTCTGCCATTTTGAACGTCTGGTAGTCGATCGGTATTTTTTCTTCGTAAATGTTGCATCCGATCCCGGAATCTTTGCAAATGTGCATGATTTCCGAAGCCAGACCATCCGAGATATCGATCATGGCTGTCGGAAGGATATTTTTTTCTTTTAACTGTTGAACGATATCTTTACGGGCTTCCGGTTTCAGTTGGCGTTCCAGGATATATTCATAACCGGCGAAATCAGGCTGGGCATTTTCGTCTCCCTGAAAAACTAATTTTTCTCTTTCCAGCAATTGTAATCCCATATAGGCTGCCCCCAGGTCTCCGCTGACGCAGATCAGTTGATTCTCTTTGGCTGTATTCCGATAGACGATATCCTGTTCATCGGCTTCTCCCAATACCGTGATGCTGATGCACATGCCGGTTTTAGAAGAAGTCGTATCGCCTCCGACCAGGTCGATTCCGTACTTTTCACAGGCCAGATATAAGCCGGCATAAAACTCTTCCAACCCTTCGACAGAAAAATGGTTCGAGACAGCGAGGGAGAGCGTGATCTGTTTCGGAGTACCGTTCATCGCATAGATATCGCTGGCATTGACGGCTACCGATTTATATCCCAAATGTTTAAGGGGGGTATAAGTCAGGTCGAAATGAATACCTTGGATCAGCATGTCTGTACTGACAAGGATTTTTTTATTGTTATAATCCAGGACGGCTGCGTCGTCTCCAATCCCTTTCAGAGTAGAGGGATTCTGTAATTGAATCGTTTTTGTCAGGTGGTCGATCAAACCAAATTCTCCTAATGTAGAAAGTTCTGTATAATTGGACATGGTAAAATTGTTTATACCAGGCAAAAATAGTGTAAATTAACAGACAGATCAACCATCCTTCGGATTTTATTCTACGGTCGGACAGACTTTTTTAACTTTTGGTTCTTTGACTCTGGAGGTGTGTTAAATAAATTTCTTACTTTTGTGATTATAATCGTAAGATTGGCTTTGAATTTAGGTTCAAGTTGCAATTTTCAAGTTTCAAAGGTTTTATGGACAATATTATAGAAGAAGTTACCGGGAGTGAATATAAGTATGGGTTTGTGACGAATGTCGAAACCGATACGATAGGTAAAGGTTTGAATGAAGAGGTGATTCGGATCATATCCGCCAAGAAGGAGGAACCGGATTGGATGCTGGAATTTCGGTTGAAAGCTTACCGCCATTGGTTGACGATGAAGATGCCCCGTTGGGCTCAACTGGATATTCCTGAGATCAATTATCAGGATATCGTATATTATGCGGCTCCGAAACAGAAGGAGACGAAGAGTTGGGAAGAGGTCGATCCGGAATTGAAGGCTACTTTCGATAAGCTGGGGATTCCTTTGAGCGAACAAATGGCCCTGTCCGGAGTGGCGGTCGATGCTGTGATGGACAGTGTTTCTGTAAAGACAACCTTTAAAGATACGCTGGCTGAACGCGGAGTGATCTTTTGTTCTTTTTCAGAAGCGGTAAAAAATCATCCCGATTTAGTACGGAAATATTTAGGGACTGTCGTGCCTTATCATGATAATTATTTTGCTGCTTTGAATTCGGCCGTATTCAGCGATGGTTCGTTTGTCTATATTCCTAAAGGGGTACGTTGTCCGATGGAATTGTCTACTTACTTCCGGATCAATGCCCGGAATACAGGGCAGTTCGAACGTACGCTGATTGTTGCTGAAGATGAGGCTTATGTCAGTTATCTGGAAGGTTGTACCGCTCCTCAACGCGATGAAAATCAGTTGCATGCAGCGATTGTGGAAATCGTTGTCGAGAAAAATGCAGAAGTGAAATACAGTACGGTACAGAATTGGTATCCCGGGGATAAGGACGGGAAAGGCGGAATTTATAATTTCGTTACTAAAAGAGGAATTTGCCGGGGCGAAAATGCCCGTTTGATCTGGGCTCAGGTAGAAACCGGTTCGGCTATTACCTGGAAATATCCCAGCACTATTTTAAAAGGAGATGGCTCGGTAAGTGAGTTTTATTCTGTAGCGGTTACCAATAATTATCAGCAGGCGGATACCGGTACAAAGATGATTCATATCGGTAACAATACCCGTAGCCGGATCGTTTCTAAAGGTATCTCCGCCGGGTTCAGCAGTAACTCTTACCGGGGAAAAGTAAAAGTGGTGAAGAGCTGCCAAAATGCCCGTAATTATTCTCAGTGCGATTCTTTATTGCTGGGGGACAAATGTGGGGCACATACGTTCCCTTACCTGGAAATCGAGAATTCGACGGCTCAGGTAGAACATGAGGCGACAACCTCTAAAATCGGCGAAGACCAGATTTTTTATTGCAACCAGCGGGGAATTTCGACCGAGGATGCTGTGGGCTTGATTATCAAAGGTTATGCCGGTGATGTCCTCAATAAAATGCCGATGGAGTTTGCGGTGGAAGCACAAAAGCTGTTGCAGATCAGTTTGGAGGGAAGTGTGGGGTAAAAAAGCTAAAAAGCAAAAAGCTAAAGGCTGGAGCCTAAAAAGGAGAAGGTAACAAGTAAAAGGGAGAAGAATAAAAAAGTAAATTCATTCTGAAAGAAGTGAGATTATGTTAAAGATAAAAAACTTACATGCCTCGGTAGATGGCAAAGAAATATTGAAAGGCATTGATTTGGAAATCAAAGCCGGAGAAGTTCATGCAATCATGGGACCGAACGGTGCCGGAAAGAGTACGCTTTCTGCTGTGCTTACCGGTCGTGAACGTTTTGAGGTTACCCAGGGAGAAGTGGAATTCAATGGTAAAAATCTGCTGGAGATGCCGGCAGAAGACCGGGCCCGGGAAGGAATTTTCCTTAGTTTTCAGTATCCGGTAGAAATTCCGGGAGTGAGTACGGTGAATTTTTTGAAGACGGCAGTAAACGAGATTCGTAAATACCATGGACAGCCTCCTTATCCGGCCGGGGATTTCTTAAAGATGATCCGCCAGAAAATGGAATTGGTCGGGATCGACAATAAGTTGCTGAACCGTTCCCTGAATGAAGGTTTTTCCGGGGGAGAAAAGAAGAAAAACGAAATCTTTCAGATGGCGGTTCTCGAACCGAAATTAGCTATTCTGGATGAAACGGATTCCGGTTTGGATATCGATGCGTTACGAACGGTGGCCAATGGCGTGAACAAACTGAAAAAGCCGGAGAATGCCACGATTGTCATTACCCACTACCAGCGTTTGCTGGACTATATCGTACCCGATGTGGTACATGTATTGTATGACGGCCGTATTGTGAAAACCGCCGGCAAAGAGCTGGTAGCCGAACTGGAAGAGAAGGGATATGATTGGATCAAGGAAGAAGTAAAAGGTAAGTAGTCGGATATGAACGATTTTGAAAAAATAAATACCGATTTGGCAACTTTGTTCAGGGAAGGCCGGGCCCTGCTCGATGCAGGAAACAGCGCGGTAATGAACGGTTGCCGGGAGGAAGCATTCCGTAAATTTGTCGATTTGGGAGGAATCCCGAATAAACAGGAAGATTATATTTATCTGAATCTGCTGCCCTTATTCGGCAAAGATTATAACGTCGTGTTGAAATATATCCGGCAGGAGGTGGATATGAACGAAACTTTCCGCTGTGCTGTTACGGATTTGGTTACCACTCCCGTATTGACCGTGAACGGTTGGTGGTTCGATGGGAATCCGGCAGCCGAAATACCGGAGGAAGTGGTTATCTGTGGTTTGCAGGAAGCGAGTGTGAAATACCCTGATCTGTTTGCTAAACATTATAACCACTATGCGCCTGTCGCTCACCGGGATGGCTTAGTGGCACTGAATACGGCATTTGCACAGGACGGTGTATTTGTTTATGTCCCTGACGATGTCGTTTTAGAATGCCCTTTGCAGATTATCAATCTCTTAAGGGCGAAGGCCGATCTGATGGGATTCCAACGTAACCTGATCGTACTGGGGAAAAATGCCAGAGCGACTGTACTGGTTTGCGATCACACGCTTTCAGAGCATGATTTTTTAATCAACAATACGACCGAAGTATATTTGGGCCCCAATGCCCATATGGAATATTATCAGGTACAGAATCAACATCTCGGGGCTTCCCAGATCAATTCTTTATTTGTCTCAGAACACCGTAATTCCACTTTTGAAAGTAACCTGGTGACCTTGTACGGGGGTACTATCCGGAACAATATGTATGTCGCTTTGAATGAAGAAGGGGGAGAATGTCATTTGTACGGGATGTATATCCAGGATAAAAAACAGATTGTCGATAACTTTTCTTACATCGATCATATTGCTCCGCATTGTACGAGTAACGAGCATTTCAAGGGTGTTCTGGATGATGCTGCACTGGCAAATTTCAGCGGATGTATCCGTGTGCGGCCGGATGCACAGAAGACCGAAGCTTATCAGGCCAATAACAACTTATTGCTGACAGATACCGCCCGGATAAATGCCAAACCCCAGCTGATCATCGATGCCGATGATGTGAAATGTAGCCATGGAGCGACGGTCGGACAGATCGATGAAGAAGCTATGTTCTATCTGCGTTCACGGGGAATCAGTCCGGAAGAAGCCCGGATGATGATGATGTTCGGGTTTGCTCACGACATTATCCGGCGGGTAAAACTCGAACCCCTGCGGGTGAAAATCGATGATTTGATCGATAAGCGGCTGAGGGGTGAATTATCGAAATGTTATAATTGCATTATGCAATGTAAAAAATAATCGGATATGTTCGACGTTGCAAAAGTCCGGAAAGATTTCCCGATATTGGAAGAACAGGTATACGGAAAACGCTTGGTATACCTGGATAATGGGGCGACGACTCAGCGGCCGTTGCAAGTCATTGAAAAAATGAACGAATATTACCTGAAGTACAACTCGAATGTACATCGGGGAGTCCATTTTTTGAGTAATAAATGTACCGATGCCAATGAGGAAGCCCGCGAAATTGTCCGGAAATTCATTCATGCCGGTTCGGATAAAGAAATTATTTTTACCCGGGGTACCACGGAAAGCATCAACCTGGTGGCTTTTTCTTTCGGAGAAGCTTTTATCCGGGAAGGTGACGAAATCCTGGTAACTGAAATGGAGCATCATGCCAATATTGTTCCCTGGCAGATGCTCTGTGAACGGAAAGGAGCGGTATTGAAAGTACTTCCGTTTAACGATAAAGGGGAGCTCGATCTGTCACAACTGGATACTTTATTGACTCCGCGGGTGAAATTAGTTGGAGTCGCTTACGTTTCGAATGTGTTGGGGACGGTAAATCCGGTAAAAGAGCTGATCGGCCGGGCTCATCGGATCGGTGCAAAAGTGTTGGTCGACGGCGCACAAGCTGTTCAGCATATACCGATAGATGTGCAGGCGCTCGACTGTGATTTTTTTGTATTTTCAGGACATAAGTTATATGGTCCTACAGGAGTCGGAGTGTTGTACGGTAAGGAGGATTTGCTGAATCGGATGCCTCCCTGGCAAGGTGGGGGAGAGATGATCAAAGAAGTACATTTCGAAAAGACGACTTATAACGAGCTTCCTTTTAAATTCGAAGCAGGAACTCCCGATTTTATCGGGGTGATCGGCTTGGGAGAAGCCATTCGTTATGTTGAATCCCTCGGTTTGCCAGAGATCGCTGTTTACGAACAGCAGTTGTTGGACTATGCGATGGAGCGGATGCGGCAGGTTCCTGCTATGCGGATTTTTGGCGAAGCTATACGGAAATCTTCCGTCCTGTCTTTTGCATTGGGAGAAATACATCATTCCGATACAGGCATATTGTTAGATAAAATGGGGATCGCTGTTCGTACGGGACAGCTCTGTGCCGAACCGGTCATGCAACATTATGGGGTAACGGGTATGGTAAGGGCTTCGATCGGTATGTACAATACCTCTGAAGAAATCGATCTGTTTTGCGAAGGATTACACCGGGTGGCTAAAATGTTTAAGTTGGCCTGATATTTATATTTTGGTAAAGGATAGGATAAAAATTGATAAAAATGACAATCGAGGAAAAAGAACAGGAAATTATAGATGAATTTTCTATATATGATGATTGGATGGATAAATATGCTTATCTGATCGAGTTGGGATCGGGTCTGGAAGGGATGGATGAAGCACATAAGACCGAAGAAAATCTGATTAAGGGATGTCAGTCGAGGGTGTGGTTTCATGCCGATATGCAGGATGGCCTTTTGTATTTTACAGCTGACAGCGATGCAATTATCACCAAAGGCATCGCCGGATTGTTGATCCGGGTCTTTTCCGGACAGAAGCCGGCGGATATCGCTAAAGCCGACCTGCATTTTATCGATGAGATCGGATTGACCCAGCATTTGTCGCCTACCCGTTCCAATGGCCTGCTTGCGATGGTGAAACAGATCAAATTCTATGCAATTGCTGCTGAGGCAGCTTCGCAAAATACGAAGTAAGAAATTTTAAACGATTAAAGACGGATGGATATGACTGCCAGTATAACAAGGGATCTGATTATTGAGAAATTGAGCACGGTTTATGATCCGGAGATTCCGGTGAATATCTGGGAATTGGGGTTGATATACGATATAGAATTTCCAAAGCCTTCCGAAGTGATCATTCACATGACCCTCACGGCTCCCGGATGCCCGATCGCCGATGAGATCGTGCAGCAAGTGCATGATGTGCTAATGGAAGTCGAAGGTATAGAAAGTGCTACCGTAAACCTGGTTTTCGAGCCGGCATGGACGCCCGACCGGATGAGCGATGTGGCTAAGCTGGAGTTGGGATACGATATTTGAAGCGGAAAAAGAAGGAGCGGAAAAGAAGATTAAAATTTATAAAATATAATTGGGAGGATTTATTGAATATCTTGTTTATTTAACATACATTTACATCGTCAAATCTGTGATTAATTGGTGATTGAAATTATTAGAAGTGTATGAAGCGTATTTTGTTGATTGCGCTGGCAATCCTTTCATTAGGTAGTGTTGTTAAAGCTCAGGATGGGAACAATACATCTTATTTCTTATCAAATCTTCCGCAGCAATTTCGGTTAAATCCTGCTTATCAGCCGGAGTATAAAGTCTTTATCGGTCTGCCGGGGCTCAGTGGCGTTTCCGTGAATTATCTGAACTCTTCGTTTACCGTCGAGGATTTGTTGTTCAAACGGGACGATTCGGTTTATATGGATGTGAATAAGTTTTATAAATCATTGCATAAACGGAATTACATCGCTTTTAATAATGAAAATTCTATTCTTTCCATCGGTGTGAAAGCTAAAAGTTGGTATGGGACTTTGGATATCACTCAGAAAAATGATTTCTTATTTCGTTATAACAAGGATTTGTTCACTTTCCTGAAATATGGTAATACGGACCATCCCTCTATGGATTTCGGGAAGCTGGGGGTCAATCTGAATTCCTATATCGAAGTGGCTTTAGGTTTGTCGAAACAGGTGAACAGTAAGCTTACCGTCGGAGGGCGTTTGAAATATCTTGCAGGTATTGCGAATGCTCATATGACGGATTCTGAATTGGATGTGGTGACAGAGAAAGATGGAACGATGAAGATACATTCCCGGCAGAATATCAGGATCACCGCTCCGGTGAATATTCGTAACGAACAGACAGGTTTGCCGTTCGAACCCAACCAACCGATCGATTGGGACGATTTCGACTTCAATACCGACGACATCGGGGTTGCGGATTTTCTGAATACTAAAAATCCCGGTTTTGCTATCGATTTGGGAGGTGAATATCAATTCAACGATAAAATTAAATTGTTCGCCAGTTTGACGGATTTGGGGTTTATTCATTGGGGAAATAAGGATTTTCGGTATAATTTTTATCAGGATGCCCGGTTTACTTGGGAAGGGGCCGATATTTCCAATAGTGTGAATAAAGACAATGTAGGATATATTTCTATCGATAGTGCTTTCACGAAGTTGACAGACCAATTGAAAGATAGTTTGCAGCTGAGAAGCAGAGGTAGAGCTTATACTACGATGGTGAGCCCAAAATTGTATTTAGGAGCTACCTATCAGTTGAACCGTACCTTTTATGTCGGAGGGTTGTTCCGGGCTTCATTAGTTGATAAAATGTTTATTCCTTCACTGACTGCTTCGGTGAACGGACGCTTGATGCGTAATGTCAGTGCTTCGGTTTCATATAGCATTACCCGGGGGAGTTATGTGAATCTCGGTGCCGGTGTGACAGCAAAACTCGGTCCGTTCCAACTTTATCTGGAAACCGACAACTTATTGGCTTGCAATTATACCAATACACAGTCTGCTAATGCCCGCTTCGGGATAAATTTACTGTTCGGACATAAAGACAAGAAAAAGAGAAAAGCAGCCGAAAAAGAACCACTGGAAGTGGTGATTGCATCTGTTCCGGTGAAAAAAGACACTGTTTGTAAAGAGGTGGCTCCTGAGGTCGATCCGGTGGTTCCTATAAAAGAGGAGAAAGTAGTCGATATCGAAGGTGATTCAATCAGGGCTTATTATGTAATTGTCGGGAGTTTCAAGAGTAAACAAAGAGCGGAAAATTTGAGAAAACGCTTGGAATTTATGGGATTTAAAGAAAGCGCTATCCTAAGGAACGAAAATGGTATGTACCGGGTGACTACCGCCTCTTTCAATACCTACACCGATTGTTGGAATGAAGTATTCCTGATCAGGAAGAAGTATCCGCAATTTACCGATGCCTGGGGATTGGCGGTGAGATAATAGAAATATGAGTCGATATGAACGTGAAAGAATGGGTTCAGCAGGTGATAAAACCAGCTGAAATAGAAAAATATCTGGTAAACGGAAAAGACTTTATCGATGAAAAATCGATTTTCGGCAATCTTGAAAAATACCGTCAGCCGGATAAACAGCAAGTTCGGGATATTTTACAGAAGTCTCTGGATATAAAGTTATTATCTCCGGAAGAAACGGCTGTGTTGTTGAATGTAGAAGATCCGGGACTGTTGGAAGAAATGCGTGAAGCCGCATTGCAGGTAAAAAAGAAAGTATATGACAACCGGATCGTCTTTTTCGCTCCGTTATATTGTTCCAACCTCTGCGTAAATAGTTGTGTCTATTGTGGGTTCCGAAGTGATAACTGTGCTGAAAAACGGCATGTGTTGACTATGGAGGAGGTGAGACGGGAGACGGAGGCTGTGATCGATGAGGGACATAAACGTTTGATTGCCGTATATGGTGAGCATCCCCAAAGTGATGCCGACTATATTGCCGATAGTATGGCGACGATTTATGCAACCAAACGGGTGACTCCTACCGGGAACGGCTTTAATAATATCCGTCGCATCAATATCAATGCGGCGCCGATGAGTATAGAGAATCTGCGGAAACTGTGGCGTGCCGGAATCGGGACTTATCAGGTGTTCCAGGAAACTTATCATCCGGGACGTTATGCCGAGTTGCATCCGGCCAATACGATTAAAGGAAATTTCCGTTGGCGTTTGTACGCAATGCATCGTGCAATGGATGCAGGGATAGACGATGTGGCTATCGGGGCTCTGTTCGGTTTGTACGACTGGCGTTTTGAGGTGATGGGGTTAGTTCATCATGCTCACGACCTGGAAAGACAGTTCGGTATCGGACCGCACACCATTTCCTTTCCGCGTATGCAGCCTGCTTTGGGATCGTTTGTGAGCGAAAATTCGCCTTATTTGGTCAGGGACGATGCTTTCCGCCGATTGGTGACGGTGTTGCGTCTGGCCGTGCCTTATACAGGCTTGATTGTCACGGCCCGGGAGCGTGCTGAATTACGGCGTGAAATTATCAATTATGGTTGCACACAGACGGATGCTTCTTCGAAAATCGGTATCGGAGCCTATTCCGAGAAAAAGGTACAGGAAGAAAATCCCGATAAGGTTCAGTTTATGCTGGGCGACGAACGCAGTTTGGACGAAGTGATCCGCGAGTTGGCCGGAGACGGTTACATCACTTCTTTCTGTACTGCCGGCTACCGTTGCGGACGTACCGGGGATAAGATCATGAACTTGCTGGAAAAAGGAGTGGAAGGTAAATTCTGTAAGCTGAATGCCGTACTGACTTTCCGTGAATACCTGAATGATTATGCTTCGGCAGAAACCCGTCGGATCGGCGAGCAACTGATCGAAAAAGAGTTGCAGGAAATCGAGGGAATGTCTTTCTTTACAGATAAGAAATTATTGCCGACTTTCCTGAATTATTATAAGCGAATTGCTTCCGGGGAACGGGATTTATATATGTGATCGGAGCGGAGAGTCATTCTAATATTTTAGGTAAAGGAATAGTTTTCGCTTTATGAAATTCCGACTATTCCCCGGTATATGTTACTCTATCCCCGGGGTAAATTGGTGATGGGGATGGATACCGTCCTTCGGATCCGCTGCTGAAAAACAATTGGAAGAGATATTGTCATCTGCTTACTGAAAATTTGCAGACCTGAATAAACTATTTGCTGGAAGAGGCTATCCCCGTCTTCCAGTTTTTATTTTTGTTGGGATGTCATTCGTGTAATTTGGCAAATCGGATTATTTCTGTAATTTTGGCAAAATTGGATATCGTAAGTACGGAGAAAATGGAATGACAAAAGAGGAGGATCAAAAAATATGTGACTTATTACGTTCCCGGAATAAGAAGGGGCTGGACTTGTTGTTTCAGGTTTATTATACCTCTTTGGTTTTGTGGGCCAATACTTTTTTGAATAGTTTGCCGGCGGCAGAAGATCTGGTGCAGGAATTTTTTATAACTGTATGGAAAGATCGGTTTTATGAGAAATTCCAGGCACATCATCTTTCCTCTTTCCTGCGGATAGTCGTTAAAAATAGGGCACTCAATAAATTGGAAAAAAGAGATGTGTTGCAGTCGGTGACTGGACTGGAGCATATTGAATTGGCTTGGGAGGAATATAATGACCGGCACGATCGGATTGTCAGTGCTGTCCAGAAGGAAATTTTATTGTTACCTCCCCGGAGCCGGGAAATAATGCTTTTGGTATTTCAGCAGGGAATGAAGTATCAGGAAGTTGCGAAGCAGTTGAATATCTCTTTGTCTACGGTAAAAAATCTTGTCGCGAAGTCTGTCGAAAAATTGAGAGAGCGTTTAAATGATGAGGCTCTGA
>ERZ779894.1103-NODE-1103-length-29044-cov-8.858809_pt1 | contig 29044 bp, 20 predicted proteins | sample MGYA00511587_ERZ779894 | MGnify/ENA primary metagenome ERZ779894 (study PRJEB29588, sample SAMEA2160490) | human gut metagenome | biome: human gut; feature: human-associated habitat; material: faeces | place: Denmark | collected 2008/2010 ... | reverse complement strand
CGTGACGGAGGTGTAGATCCAGCATGCTTTTGACGAGCTTTCGCGCGGGCGCACAACGCTTGTGATCGCGCACCGGCTCTCCACCATTCGCTCGGCAGACCGTATCCTCGTTATCGAGGACGGGCGCATCGCCGAGCAGGGCGGCCACGAGGAACTTCTCGAAAAAAACGGCGAGTACGCTTCCCTTTGGCGCACGCAGAACGGAGCATGCTGATGGATCGGAGACAGCTTTTGGGTCGCGCCGCACAAAGCGGCGAGGAGCGCGTGCTGCTGGCGCATATCCTCGATAAATGCGAGCAGAGCCGGCAGCGCAATATTCCCGCGGCGACAGATTTTTTAAGCCCCGCCGAGCAGCGCGCGGCGCAGGAGCTGCTGCACGCCGCCGCCATTCACGAAGGCTACGCCTTTCGCGGCGGTTATGAGCGCGCGGAGCGGAAAATGCTCTTTTTCCTGCCCGACTGGCAGGAGGAAGCGGACGAGAGCGAATCCATGACGGCGCTGCGCTGTACCTACCGCAAAGAGGACACGCTGACGCACCGGGACTTTCTCGGCTCGCTCATGGCGCAAGGCATCACAAGGGAAAAGCTTGGCGACATTCTGGTGTCGGAAGGCTCGTGCGACCTGATCGTTTCGCGCGACATTGCGCCCTACCTGCTGCAAAATGTGACGAGCGCGGGACGGGTGAAGCTCTCGGTCAGCGAGATCGAGCTTTCAGACTTGAGCGTCCCCGAGCTCAAGGTCAAGGAGATTCGCGACACGGTCTCGACGCTGCGGCTCGACGCCGTGGCGGCAAGCGGCTTTTCGATGAGCCGCGGCAAGGCGCAGGAGCTTATCTCCTCCGGGCGCGTACAGCTCAACCACCGCGAAACGCTCAAGGCGGACGCGCCCGTTGCGCAGGGAGATGTGGTCTCCGCGCGCGGGCTTGGAAAATTCGAGGTCGCCGAGGTCGGGGGTCTCAGCAAAAAGGGAAGAACGGCGCTGTTGCTGCGCCGATACTTGTAAGGAGAAGAATGCAATGACGATGGAAGAAAAGATCGCGCGCATCAACGCGCTGGCGCGCAAGGCCAAGGCCGAAAAGAAGGCCGCGGCAGCCAAAATCAAGAAGGCGCAGCTCGATTCGATAGCCGTCAGACGCAAGGAGAAGACCACGGCCAAACTGCTGTTGCAGAAGGAGCGCGAGGAGGCGCGTCTGGCCGCCCGGCGGCTGAAGGCTGCGTCGAAGCTCAAAGCCCGGCAGGCGCGTGCCGCCCGCAAGGGAAAGGTGATCCCGGTCGATTCGGCGGCCCTGCGCGAACTGGATTCGCTGATCGAGATGAACATGGCCGAACAGGATTCGCTGCTCAACCTGCTGGCAGATTCGCTGTTGTCCGACACGACAGCGATGGCGCTTCCGGCCGATTCGGTCGACTCGCTCGCCCTGCCGCGCGACAGCATCTACCGCCTGATGAAGGGGTACCGCGACGTGAGGATCTTCAGGTCGGATTTCCAGACCGTGTGCGACTCGATCGTGGCGATCAGCACCGACTCGACGATCCACCTCTATATCGACCCCGTGTTGTGGAACCAGAGCAACCAGATCACTTCGGACGTGATGGATATTTTCACCGAGCGGCAGCAGATCAAACGTGCCGAATTCATCGGCAGCCCGATGATGGCCAGCCAGCTCGATACGACACACTACAACCAGGTGGCGGGCAAGACTATGACCGCCTATTTCTACAACAACCAGATATACCGCAACGACGTCAACGGTAATGCCCAGACCATCTATTACATGCAGGACGGCGAGCCGCCCGAGATCACGATGATGGGCGTTATCGAGAGCGGCGACTGTTCATTCTATATCGAGGACAAGCAGGTGGTGCAGATCACCTACCGAACCGAACCGGTCTACAACTTCTATCCGATGGACGATATCCCGCCCACGCAGGATCTCTACCTGAAAGGCTTTAAATGGGAGGGGGCGCGGCGGCCCGTGCAGGCCGATGTGTTCGACCGCAGGATCCGACCTTCGCAGCGGAAGGAACGTACGCGGCTGCGTCATCCCGATTTCCCGATCATGATGCGCATCGAGGAGCATAAGAAACGCCTGATCGAACAACGCCGCTGGGCGGATCGCAACGACCAGGTCGACCCGCTCACCGTCGAGTGGATGCGCGAACTGGGATACGAGGTCGGGCAGCCGCGCGAACCGCAACGTCCCGCGCCGCAGGCTGAATGACCGGCACCGCAACTCTCCGCCGGTAATTCGGACGGTCTATGCAACCATACGGAAACCGTAACAAAAGGCGAAAAGCGAAAAACTTTTCGCCTTTTGTGTTATTTTTGCAGCCGGTTATTCGTCAGTTGGTTTTACACATGAAAAAAAGTCTGATTGCACTGGCATTCGGGACGCTTGCCCTGGGGATGTCGGAGTTCGTGATGATGGGCATCCTGCCCGATATTGCCCGCAGCCTCGGGGTTTCCATCCCCGAGGCCGGACACCTTATTTCGGCCTATGCCCTGGGCGTTTGCTTCGGGGCGCCGCTTACGGTGCTGGTGGCCCGGACGCGCCCGCTGAAACAGATACTGCTGGCGCTCACGGCTCTGATCGCCGTCGGGAACCTGTGCGCGTCGCTGGCGCCGAACTACTGGATGCTGATGGCGATGCGTTTCGTGTCCGGCCTGCCGCACGGTGCCTTTTTCGGTGTCGGGTCGATCGTCGCAGAGCGGGTGGCAGATGCCGGGAAGCGCACGGAGGCCGTTTCGATCATGATCGTCGGGATGACCGTCGCCAACCTGTTCGGCGTGCCGCTGGGCACTTATATCAGCAATGTGCTGTCTTGGCGCACGACCTTTGCGATCGTCGCCGTGTGGGGCGTGGTGGCGCTGACGCTCGTAAGGATGTGGGTGCCCCGCATGGAGCCGCTGCCCGATACGGGGCTGAAAGGGCAGTTCCGGTTCCTGCGCAGCCTTGCGCCCTGGCTCGTGCTGGCATCGGTGATGCTCGGCAACGGCGGGATCTTCTGCTGGTACAGCTATGTCAGCCCGCTGATGATCCATACCTCGGGTTTTACGGAGGAGAACCTTACGCTGATTATCATGCTGGCCGGTTTCGGCATGTTCGCGGGCAATATCCTCGGTGGGCATCTCTCCGACCGTTTTACGCCCGAGAAGGTCGTGCGTTTTACGCTGGCCGCGGCCACCCTGACGCTGCTCGGGATTTTCTTCGGGGCACATGTCCCTTACCTTTCCGTCATGCTGATGACGCTCTGTACGGGTTGTCTGTTCTGTGTCTCGTCGCCCCAGCAGTTGCTGATCCTGGAGAATTCGCGTGGCGGCGAGATGCTCGGCGCAGCCCTCGTGCAGGTGGCCTTCAACCTGGGCAATGCACTGGGTGCCTATTGCGGGGGCCTGCCGATCGCCCACGGGCTGGGCTACGAATATACGGCGTTGCCCGGTGCGGGTTTCACCCTGTTGGGGCTGCTGACGGCCGTGGTTTATATCCGTAAATATCCCCGCCATGCGAAGCGATAACGGTGCGGAGCTGTTTCCGGTGGTCGACGAAGCCGGGAACGTGATGGGGGCGGCGACGCGTGCCCAATGCCACGGCGGCGGAATGTTGCTGCATCCCGTGGTACACCTGCACCTGTTCAATTCGCGGGGCGAGTTATACCTGCAACGGCGTCCCGTGTGGAAGGATATCCAGCCCGGGCGCTGGGATACGGCCGTGGGCGGGCATGTCGACTACGGCGAAACGGTGGACGACGCATTGCGGCGCGAGGTGCGCGAAGAACTCGGCGTGACCGGGTTCGTGCCCGAACGCGTGGCGGTGTACGTGTTCCGCTCGGAGCGCGAGCGCGAATTGATCTATGTCCACCGCACGGTGTACGATGGGGAGGTCGTCCCGAGTGACGAGCTCGACGGCGGGCGTTTCTGGAGCCGGGACGAAATCTTTGAAAATCTCGGCAAAGGCGTCTTCACGCCCAATTTCGAGGGCGAGGTGGAACTGGTACTCGGGGTATAGTTTTTTTTCGTATCTTGTAACCTGGAAACCGACAATGAAGCGACTGTCCTGTATGCCGCAGGGCATTGTCCAGCACTGACCGGTGCGAGGCGCCGGGATTGGTGCCGTTCCCCAAACGCATGTCCTATAGTGATGGCTGTCGCCGGGTTTTTGCCTGCCGCAGTCGTTATCCTGTCGCCGGGTTTTCCGCCGCTGATGATTACAAAGGCCGTTAGGTCTGAAATTTGATAGAAATACCGTATGCAGTCTCTCCTTACACGTTGGGCCGACGCCCTGCTCGCATGGCTCGGGCTCACTTCCGCATTGAATAACGGCTGGGATCGTTGGGTGGCTTTCGCCCTGGTGGTGCTGTCCGTCGTGCTTCTCGATTTCCTGTGCCGTACGGTGCTCGTGCGCGGGATTAGGCGCATCGTGATGCGTACCAAAGCCACGTGGGATGACGAACTGTTCAGTTCCGCCGTGTTGAGCCGGCTGTGTAATATCGTCAGCGCCATCGTGCTGGTCATCGTCCTCCCCGTAGTTTTCGATGAACAGTCGGAAGCCAGGACGATCGTCACACGACTGATACAGGTGTACATCGTTGTCACGGTCTTCCGTTTTATCAACGCCCTGCTTTATGCGGCCTTCAACATCGTCTCGGCGCGTCCTGCGTGGCAGAACAAACCGATCAACGGATTGCGCCAGACCGGGCAAGGAATCGCAGCGCTGATCTGCGGTATCCTCATCGTCTCGATCCTGATCGGCAAGTCGCCCGCCATTCTGCTCACCGGACTGGGCGCTTCGGCGGCCGTCATCATGCTGGTCTTCCGCGACAGCATCCTCGGCTTCGTCTCGGGCATCCAGCTTTCGGCGAACGACATGCTCAAAGTCGGGGACTGGATCACCGTACCTAAATACGGTGCGGACGGATCGGTGATCGAGGTGTCGCTCACGACCGTCAAAGTGCGGAACTGGGACAATACGATCGTTACGCTGCCGCCCTACCTGCTGGTGAGCGATTCGTTCCAGAACTGGCGCGGGATGCAGGCGTCGGGCGGCCGCCGCGTGAAGCGTTCGGTGAACCTGGACATGATGAGCGTGAAATTCTGTACGCCGGACATGCTGGCCCGGTACCGCAACATAGACATCATCCGCGAATATATCGACCAGACCGAGCAGCGGGTCGAGGAATACAATGCCGCGCATGGCATCCGCCCCGGTGAACGCAAGATCAACGGCCTGCACCAGACCAACCTCGGGGTGTTCCGTGCCTATCTGGAACGATACCTGCGCGACGAGGTGCCTGTCAACAAGGGGATGACCCTGATGGTGCGTCAGTTGCAACCGACGGAGACGGGATTGCCGATGGAACTCTATTTCTTTACGGATACGGTGGTGTGGGTGGATTATGAGCGCATCCAGTCGGATGTCTTCGACCATGTGCTGGCCGTCATCCCCGAGTTCGACCTGCGGGTGTTCCAGAACCCGTCGGGAAGCGATATCGAGGCGCTGCGCTATCAGAGGCCGGAGCCGGACGTGCCGGCCAAACCGGATGTTACAGAAAAATCATCAGCATCACCTGAATGATAATTACCCGCAGGAACATGCAGAGAGGGTAGACCGTGGCGTACGATACCGACGGGTTGTCTCCCTCGATCGTGTCGTTGGCATAGTTCAGTGCCATCGGGTTGGCCATGCTGCCGCACAGCATGCCTGCGACCGACCCGAAGTCGATGCGCAGGATGCGCAGCGCGAAGATACCCAGCAATACTACGGGGACGAACGTCAGCAGGAATCCCAGCAGCAGCCATAGTGCCCCTTCGGGGCGCATGACGGTCTCGAAGAAGTGCGTGCCCGCCTCGAGCCCCAGGCAGGCGAGGTACATCGACAGGCCCAGTGCCCGGAGCATCAGGTTGGCGCTGTACGTGGTGTAGGTAATCATGTGAAGGCGCGGGCCGAACGTGCCGATCAGGATGCCGACGATGATCGGGCCGCCTGCCAGGCCGAGTTTTACGGGCAGGCTGATGCCCGGGATGCTTACGGGGATGCTCCCGAGCGTGAGCCCGAGGATCAGGCCGACGAAGACTGCCACGAGGTTGGGCTCTTCGAGGTTTTTCACGGCGTTGCCGAGTATCTTTTCCACATGCTTGATCGCTGCGGCTTCACCCACGACCGTCAGGCGGTCACCCATCTGCAAACGCAGGTCGGGTGTGGCCAGCAGTTGCACGCCCGAGCGGTAGACGCGGCTGATGTTGATGCCGTAATTGTTGCGCAGGCGCAGCGAGGAGAGCTTTTTGCCGTTGATTTCGGGGCGTGTCACGAGGATGCGCTGCGAGATGAGCTGGCTGTCGACGGCGTTCCAGTCGATGTTCTCCGTGTTCCAGTCCTTCTGCTCCTGCTCTCCGAAGATCAGGCGCAGCGCATCAGCCTCGCCCGGGGTGGTGATCACGAGGATGACGTCGTCCTTCTGCAGCGTCTTATCCGAGGTGGGGATCGAAACCTTTCCTTCGCGCCATACGCGCGAAATGACGAAATGGTGGTGGCTCTGAGCGGCTATTTCGTGTACGCTCTTGCCGAATACGGCCGGGTTGGTCAGGTGGTAGCTGGCAATGAAGACGTTTTTCCGGTGTTCGGCATCCGGCTCCGGCATGTCGGCGGGGGGGACGAAGAGCTTGCGGATGAAGACGATGGCCAGGATGACGCCCACCACGCCCAGCGGATAGGTCACGGCGCAGCTCAGGGCGGCGCCGCTGGAGTCGACGCCCATCTGTTGCAGCGCCTGCTGCGCGGCTCCGAGCGCCGGGGTGTTGGTCGTGGCGCCGCACAGGATGCCCGACATGTCGGGCATCGAGACGTGTAGCGTATAGCTCATTGCCACGGCCAGCCCCGTGCCGAGCAATACTACCGCAAGGGCGGGCGACATCAGGCGCAGTCCGTCGGCGCGCAGCGAGTTGAAGAAGCCGGGGCCGACCTGGAGGCCGAGGGCGTATACGAAGATGATGAGCCCGAAGCTCTCGGCATAGTTCAGCATCGCCGGGTCGATCGACAGCCCGAAATGCCCGGCCAGGATACCTGCGAAAAAGATGAATGCCACGCCCAGCGAGATGCCGAAGATGCGGATCCGGCCGAGGGCGATCCCGATCGTCGAAATGAGCGAAATAACCACGACGGCCTGCAGGGCCGAGTGTTCGACGAATAAACTTTTAAGCCATTCCATCCTTTCCGTTTGTGATTTTGCTGCAAAAGTAGGGCAAATTTTCCAGATACCCGCCTTTTTGCCGAACCTTTTGTGGGCTCATTGTGTCTGTGTGCAACATTTTCGGCCGGCAAGGTAAATCATTTTAGCTCCATGTTATGACAAAACAGACCCCGCACTATGCAGTTCAGGATAATTTACATATCTTTGCACTACCCTACTTCACACAGGGGATGGAGGGGGTAATTAGTGACGCAAAAGGGCTTCTGTGCCGGGTGGGAGTCTGAAAACCTTACCCGGCCGCTGCCGGAAAACTTTAGGGATTGGTTGTTCCGGACAGCATCAGGGCGGTCGATATCGGCCGCCCTGATTTGTTTATTATGTACGATCTGTTTACCTGTCCGGATTACAGTTTCAGCGGTTTCCCGCGGTAAAAATCCAGTATTTTCGAACGGAATACGAATTCGTATTTCGCCTGCACGAGTTCCGACTCGGCTTTTTCCATGCGTGTCTTGGCATCGTTGAAATCGAAAATGGTCGAACGGCCCGATTCCGCCTTCTGCTGTTCGTAGGCGAACGCTACCTCGGCCGAGGCGAGGGCTACGCCGGCCGAACGGTATTTGCTGTACGCCGCGTCGGCGTTGTACCACGCCTGTTCGATCTCCTTGCGCAGCGCCAGCTCGGCTTCGGTCAGCGCGAGCCGCTGGCTGCGGGCCGAAAGCTGTGCCGATCGGATATTGTTGCGCGTGGCGCGGCGGTTGAAGATCGGGATGTTCATCGACAGTCCGACGTATTCGCGGCTGTTATGGCGCATCTGGGCCCAGAACTTATCGCTGTCGGCGCTGTACACCCCCGTGCCGTAGCCGCCTGAAAGCGAGATGGAGGGATAGAGTGCCGATTTGGCAATGAGGACTGAATTCTCCGAACTTTCGAGCCGCAGCCGCTCCGCCTTGATATGCGGACGGTTTTCCACTGCATAGTTGTAGACCCCGTCTGCCGTGCCCAGCCGGTGCAGCGAGGCGAGCGTCACGCTGTCGAGCTCCGGAACCACGACGTCGAACCCTGCGGCGCTCTCGCGGTTGAGGGCCTGGCTCAGGTTGAGCAGTGCCAGTTGTAGGTCGTTGCGGGCCTGGGTCAGGCTCAGCTGGTCTTTGGCCATGAGCGCCTCGCTTTCGTACCGGGCCGATTCCGGCTGTTTGCCGGCGGCGACCAGTTCGCGACTCTGCGTGGCCTGCAGGGTGCTCAGGGCGAGCTGGCGTTCGGCAACGTCGGTGAGTTCCTTGTTGTAAAGTACCTCCAGGTAGAGTGTCATGACGTTGATCGACACGTCTTCGCGGGCACGTTCCAGATCCTGCATGGCTGCGGCCAGGTCGAGTTTGCCGCCTTTGACCTGGCGGTTGATGCGCATGCCCTGGAATACGGGGAGGCTGGTCGAGATGTTGAGCGAACCCGAGGTCTGGTTGTTGTCCTTGTAAGTATTGTCGCTCGAGAGTACGCGGCCGAACGATGCGTCGCCTCCGATCGAGGCGTTCAGGTCGGGCAGGCGGCTGTATTTGGCCGTCGAGAGTTCTACCTCGTTCTGTTCAACCTGCAGGGCGCGTTGCTGCACGTCGATGTTGTTGGCCAGGGCATAACCGATGCAGTCGTCGAGCGACCAGGGGGTGCCGGGTGCCGGTGCTGCGGCGGCTTGAGGTGCAGCCGGTGCGGTCTGGGCCTCCGCGGACATTGCGCAGAGAGCGGCGGCAGCTGTACAGAGAGCGGCGAATAGGGTGCTGGTTTTCATGCTGCGGTGCATTTGGGGTTATTTCTTCTTGTCTTCCTTCGCGCCGCGGACTTTGTCGTCGGCGGTCACGCCTTCGGTAAGTTCGATGTTGATGCCGTCCGAAAGGCCTATCTTGACCTCGCGTTTATCGAAGGTCTGCTCTGCGATGTCCTCGGCGCTGGTGAGCAGGTAGACATACGTTTTCTCACCCTCGAATTCGACGGTGCTCTCGGGAAGCGTGAGCACGCCTTCGCGGCTTTCGATCACGATGCTGGCGTTGGCACTGTACCCGGCGCGCACGAAGACGTCGGCGGGAATCTTCACGGCAGCCTTCACTTCGAACATGATGACGCCGTTATCCTCGGTCGCTTTGGGCGAAACGTACTCCAGGTTGGCATCCAGTTCGACGTTCTGCAGGGCGCCGATCGTCAGTTTCACGGGCATGCCTTCGTGCAACTTGCCGACGTCCGTTTCGTCGACGTTGCCCCGGAAGAGCATGTTCGACATGTCGGCTACGGAGGCGATGGTCGTACCGTCGTTGAACGTGTTGGCCTGGATCACCGAGTTTCCGACCTTGATCGGCACGTCGAGGATCATACCATCGATCGTCGATCGGATCTGCGTGTTGCTGAGCTCCTTGTAGCGGCTGGTGATGCCGTTTTTGACGATCTCCAGGTTCTCCTTGGCGTTCTGCAGTTCCTCCTCGGCTTTCTGGAGGTCGGTGCGCCCCTGTTCGAACTCCTCGTCCGAGACGACGCCCTTGTCGTGCAGTGTTTCCGTGCGGCCGAATTCGCGGCGGGTCTGCGCCAGCGATATTTCGGCTACCGAAACGCGCGATTCGGCGCTCGAAAGCTGTCCCATCTCCGGGACGACCTTAACCGTGGCGATCACCTCGCCCTTGCGCACCATCTGGCCGGCCTCCTTGTAGACGTCGGAAACGATACCCGAAATCTGGGGCTTGATCAGCACCTCGTCGCGGGGTTCGACCTTGCCGGTGGCGACCACGAATTGTTTGAGCGTGTCGAGTTTGGGTTGTACGATCGTGTAGACTACCTTTACCGGACGGGTCTTCTGCCACAGGAACACGAACGTTCCGAGCAACAGCGCCGCAAAGAGCACACCCAGAAAGATTTTCAGAAATTTTTTCATAGCCGTAATCTATTGAATTTGATAGTTATTCTTCACGTATTGCATCTACAGCCTTGATGCTCAGGGCCCGGTAGGCGGGGATGACGCCCGCCAGCAGGCTGCCCGCGACGAGGATAAAAAGCGCCAGCATGCCTGTCCCGAACGAGATCTGCCACGAGATTTCGGCCCCCTCCTGGGCCACGGTCACCGCCTGATAATAGATCGAGTCGGCCACCGACAGTACGCCCACCGCGGCCGTGAGGCCGACCACCCCGGCGATGAAGGTGAGGATGAAACTTTCGGAGAGTATCTGCGAGATGATGGCCGTGGGCGGTGCGCCCAGGGCGCGGCGGATGCCGATCTCCTGCGTGCGCTCCTTGACCAGCACCAGCATGATGTTGCTCACGCCGACGATGCCGGCCAGCAGTGTCCCCAGGCCCACGATCCATGTCAGGAACCCGATGCCCCAGAAGAGGCTCATCACCTTGTCGAACATTTCGGCCGTGGCCATGCACCAGGCGGCTTTCTCGTCGTCCGGCGAGATCAGGTGCTTGGCGAAGATCACCGACTTGCAGGCGGTTTCGACCTCTTTGCTCGGGGTGTCCTCCCGGCCGGCGATGGCCAGCATGTGGATCGAGTTGCCCCCGCCGTACATCTGCTGCGCGAGCGAGATCGGGGCTACGACCGTGCGTTCGACGTTGCTGAACGACATGGCCGTGCTCTGGCGCCGCATGACGCCGATAATGGTGAAATAGCTGTTGTTGACTTTGATGACCTTGCCGGTCGGGTCTTCCATTCCCGGAAACAGGTCTTTCTGTATCTGGGTGCCGATGACGCAGACCTTGCGCTTCTGCGCCATGTCGACGTCGTTGATGAAGCGGCCGTAGATGATCTTCTGCGGGTTGATCTGCTGGTAGTCGGGCATGTAGCCCATCAGCGAATAGTCGCCCTTGCGTTCGTTGTAGCTGCAATGGATCTCCCCGCCCCAGTAGACGCCCGAGGCGTACTGCACCTCCTTGAGCCCCCGGACGTTTTCCACGTCGTCGTTGTTCATGCGCCACCAGCGGTTCTTGGGCATGCCCTTGTAGGGGAGAGAGGTCTGCGAAGGCTGTATGAGCAGCGTGTTGGTCGACATGTCGCCCAGCTGTGCCCGGAACAGACGTCCCAGCCCCATGCCGGCACCCAGCAGTACGGTAAGCATGAAGATGCCCCAGAAGACGCCCAGTGCCGTCATGATGCTGCGCTTGCGGTTGCGGGAGATCGTCTGCCATATCTCGTTCCAGCGGTCTGTATCGAAAAATCCCATGGCTTCTACTTGTTATAACGCAGGGCGTCGATTGTCTTGAGTTGTGCGGCCCGGTAGGCTGGGACGTAGCCTGCGATCAGGCCGGCGATGACCAGCACGACCGTCGCGCTGACCGCAACGCCCAGATCGAGCGTCGGGTTGAGGAAGATCGACGGCGCATGGCCGCCGCCCGTCTGCGGCGTCTGGTTGAGCATGTAGTTGACCCCTTCCATCATCGCCACGCCGAATACCATACCCAGGTAACCGAATACGGCGGTTATCATCACCGACTCGGTAAGGATCAGCCTGATGATCGACACGGGCTTGGCGCCCAGCGCCTTGCGTATGCCGAATTCGGAGGTGCGCTCCGTGACCGTCACGAGCATGATGTTGCTTACGCCGACGATGCCGGCCAGCAGCGTCCCCAGGCCGATGATCCAGACGAAGATGTTGATGCCTGCGAAAACCATCATGAAATTCTTGTAGGTTTCCATCGTATTGTCGAGCCAGATGGCGCTTTCGTCGTCGGGGGCGAAGTGGTGTTCGGCGGAAAGGCGCCGGATGACGCGCTTTTCGAACTCCTTCATCGCCTCGGTGGTGTGGACGCCCTTGATGGTGATGATGGCATTGTTCACTTCGGGGCTGTTGGCGTTGTAGAGCAGCTGCCCGGTGGTCAGCGGGATGTAACACGACGAACTGCTGCGCTGGGCGTCGCCCTTGTAGACGCCGACCACGGTGAATACCGTGCTGTCGAGCTTGATCCTTGCCCCCAGCGGATCGGCGCCCTTGAATAGCAGGGACTGCATGGCCTGGTCGATGACCAGCGACTTGCGGTATTCGCGGATGTCGGCGTCGTTGACGAAGCGCCCCTTTACGATCTCCACGCCCTCGATCTGTTCGATCTTGGGCAGCGAGCCGCGCAGCCAGACCTTGGTGTATTCGTTCCCGTAGGTTGCCGTATGGTTGTCGAACCACGAGTTGGCAGCCACTTCGTCTACCTCGGGGAATTCCCGGGCGAGGATTTCGAGGTCGCTGTTCCACAGGCGGATGCGGCGCCCCTTCTGGTAGCCCATGTAGGGCTTCGAAGTACGGCCGCCGTAGAGGTCGATCGAGTTGGTGGCGTAGTTGCCGAAATTGGAGGTTACGCCGTTCTTGAGCCCGTTGCCCGAGCCCAGCAGGATGACGAGCATGAAAATGCCCCACGCGACCGAGAAGCCCGTGAGGAACGTGCGCAGCTTGTTGCGGCGCACCGATGTCCAGATCTCCAGCAGCAGTTCCCTCATCGCTTTCCGAGTCCGGTTTCGGTGATACTGCTGATGACGCCGTCCGTAAGACGGATGATCTTGTCCGTCTGGTCGGCGATCGACTGTTCGTGCGTGACGCAGATGATGGTCATGCCCATATCAACGTTCACGCTGCGCAGCAGGTTCATCACTTCCTGCGAGGTGGCGCTGTCCAGTGCGCCCGTGGGTTCGTCGGCAAGGATGATCTGGGGCTTGTTGATAAGCGCCCGGGCGATGGCCACGCGCTGTTTCTGGCCGCCGGACATTTCGTTGGGCATGTGGTCGGCCCACTCCCTGAGCCCCAGCATGTCGAGGTATTCGAGTGCCAGGGCGTTGCGTTTGCGGCGCGAGACGCCCTGGTAGTAGAGCGGCAGGGCGACGTTTTCGACGGCGTTCTTGTAATTGATCAGGTTGAAGGACTGGAAAATATAGCCGATCATGTTGTTGCGCGCAGCGGCGGCCTGCGTTTCGCTGAGGTTCTTGATCAGCCGTCCGGCCAGGTAGTAACTGCCGCTGTCGTAGTCGTCGAGAATCCCGAGGATGTTCAGCAGGGTGGATTTTCCCGAACCCGAGGCGCCCATGATCGAGACCAGTTCGCCCTTTTCTACATCGAGGTCGATGCCTTTGAGCACGTGCAGGGGTGACCCATTATTATAGGTCTTGTTGATGTTTTCCAGCTTTATCATATTCAGTCTGCCGTTATAAAGCGGTTTGCGATGTTGAGGGTTACAATCTGTAAGCGGTGTGTGAGGCGCTTGGGACAAAGGTAATAATATAATCTTGAAAAACAATTTATTTTTATCGAAAATCAATAAAAAATTACCAAACACCAATAAATGTGGTTATAATATCGGCAAATGTAAGCAAAAAATACATACTATGCAATACAGAGTACTGAAAATCATATATTAATCTTTCCGACCTATATAATATAAAGGTGGGAAAACCCCGTTTTATGCGCATATCCCGGTAGGGTGGCCGGTGAAAATCCCCATAAATGGCGATTGCCGCCTGAGGCCCGAATCGCTATTTTTGCAGGCAAAAATTACGTTATATGTTAAAAAAATAACATAAACGGTTTATGGGTAATGCTTTTTCGTTATATTTGTTGCGTTAGGTCAAGCATATGAGGAAACTTTTACTACTGTTTTTATGCACGATTGTCCCGGCTGTCGTGTCGGCGCAGCGTCTCGACGTTACGGGACGGGTGCTTGTAAAGGATACCGGCAAGCCGATCGGACAAGCAGTCGTCGAATTGCCGCAGTCCGGATTGTGGGCCGTGGCCGATGCCGACGGAAACTTCACGGTGAAGGGAGTCCCGGCCGGGGAAACGCGTTTTGTCGTTTCCTGCCTGGGGTTCGTTACCACCGAAGCCGAGGTCGACGTGCGTACGGGGATGGGGCCGGTCAGGCTTTATGCCCCCGAGGATAACCTGAAACTGGAGAGCGTCGTGGTGACGGCCAAGGAGGCTCCCAACGCCATGGCTACGTCGCGTACGATCGGCGGCAATGCCATCGACCACCTGCAAATGGTCAATGCGTCGGACATCTCGGCACTGCTGCCGGGCGGCAAGACGGTCAACCCTGACCTGATGAAGGACAATGTCTTCTCGCTGCGCAGCGGCGGGAGCACGGCCGGCAATGCGGCGTTCGGTACGGCCGTCGAGGTCGACGGCGTACGCCTTTCCACCAATGCTTCGCTGGGCGACCCGACGGGTGCCAGCACACGTAACCTGTCGGCGACCAACATCGAGTCGGTCGAGGTAGTGACCGGCGTACCTTCGGCCGAATACGGCGACATCTTGTCGGGCGTGGTGAAAATCTCGACCCGCAAGGGCAAGACGCCCTATACGGTGACGCTCTCCACCAATCCGCGCACCAAACAGATCGCCGCCTCGAAGGGCTTCGACCTGGGGCGGAACCACGGGGTGCTGAACAGCAACGTCGAGTATACGCGGGCCACGAAGAACCCCACGTCGCCCTACACCTCCTATTCCCGCACGGGGCTGGCGCTCAACTACCAGAATACCTTCGCCAAGGTTCTGCGTTTCAATTTCGGCGTAACGGCCAATATCGGCGGTATGAATACCGAGGACGACCCCGATGCCCAGAAAGGCGAGTGGGAGAAGGTGCGTGACAATGTGCTGCGTGCCAACACCTCGCTCAAATGGCTGCTGAACAGGTCGTGGATCACGAGCCTGGACTTCGACGCGTCGCTCAACTATACCGACAACCTTGCACGCAAGCGCACCTATAACCTCAATTCGACCTCCCTTCCGGCCGTCCATGCCGAACAGGAAGGGTATTACATCGCCGAGATGCTCCCTCCGGTCTATTATTCGACCAAATACGTCGATTCCAAGCAGCTCGACTATGCGGCCAACCTCAAGGCCACGTGGGTGCGCAGCTGGGGCGACGTGCACAGCAATGCCAAGGTCGGCGCTTCGTGGCGGGCCAACGGTAATGTCGGGGACGGGGAGTACTATGCGACTCCCTCCCTCGCGCCTAACGGTTACCGCCCCCGTCCGTATACGGACATCCCCTATATGCATAACCTCGCGGCCTACGTGGAGGAGACGCTGACTGTGCCGCTGGGGGCGACCACGCTGCAACTGATGGCGGGCCTGCGTGCCGAAAAGACCTTTATCAAGAATACGCAATACGAGAATACGTCGAGCCTCTCGCCACGCTTCAATCTGAAATTCCGCATCAACGACCATCTGACTGTCCGCGGAGGCTGGGGCATCACCGAGAAGCTGCCGTCGTTCAACGTGCTTTATCCGCTGCCCGAATACCGCGATACGCCCGTGTTCGCAACCACCTATGGCTCGGGGCAGAGCGCCTATGTTTATCACACGCAGCCTTACCAGATACTCTACAACGACAACCTGAAGTGGCAGCGCAACCGCAATTCAGAGGTCGGCGTCGACCTGCGTATCGGGGGCACCTCGGTCTCGCTGGTCGGCTATTTCAACCGCACGAAATACCCCTACAAGCTGAGCGCCTCCTTCGAGCCGTTCTCCTATAACATGATGGGCGTGCCCTCCACGCTGCCCGACGGGACGGCCTATACGATGCCGGCGAACCCGGCATTCCGCGTCGATAACCAGACGGGCGAAATCTTCGTCCGCGACAAGGACAACCCTTCGGCCGGCTGGATCGCCATGCAGACCACTTCCACCAAGCGGACGTTCGTCAAGAATACCTACCAGAACAACGGTTCGCCCGTAGACCGCATGGGGTTGGAGTTCGTCGTGGAGTTCCCGCAGATCAATCCCATTCGCACGCAGCTGCGGCTCGACGGGGCTTACGGCTATACCAAATACGTCAACGAGGGTGAGGCGTGCTACTATCCCTCGACCTCGACCGGCGGCGAGTTCTACCCCTATGTGGGGGTTTATCTCGATAACGGGGGCAGCTCAAACGTCACCTACAACGGCCGGAAGCTGCACGCGCTGGATATGAACCTCACGGCCACGACGCACGTGCCTTCGATCCGCATGGTCATCTCGCTGCGGCTCGAAGCCACGCTCGTGAAGCGCTCGCAGAACCTTTCGGAGTACAGGGGACGCGAGTATGCCTTCAACGTCGACGAAGACCGTAACCCTACCGGCGGGAGCATCTACGACGGCGACAGCTATACGGCGATCTGGCCTGTGGCCTACATAGACCTCGACGGCAACCGTCATCCCTTTACCGATGCTGAGAAGAACGACCCGGCCTTCTCCTCCCTGCTGTTGCGTTCGGGCAATGCCTACTCTTTCAACGGCGACGGTTACGACCCCTATTTTTCGGCCAACCTGAGCATCACGAAGGAGATCGGCGACCATGTCTCCGTCTCGTTCTACGCCAATAACTTCACCAATTCGCGGCCTTTCGTCGCTTCGTATGCCACGGGTGTCAAGGCGGTCTTCACACCCGATTTCTATTACGGACTTACGGTACGCCTTAAATTCTGAAAACGATGAGAAAGATATTTTGCATATTGTCCTGTCTGCTGGTGGCCGGTTGCACGTCGTTCGACAGGAACCCTTACGACGGTGCGCTGCGCGAACTCCGTGTGACGGCCGTGTATCCCGAGGGATACGCCGGCTATCTGCGCGAAGGCGTCGCGGTGAAACTCTCCGACCGCAATACGGGCAATGTCTATATCGCCCTGACCGATGCGCAGGGCCACGCCGGGTTCCGCGTCGCTGCCGGGCATTACCGGCTCTCGGTGCTCGACCTGCCCGACGATTCGGCGGTTTTCAACGGTACGATCGAGCAGGTCGACCTTGTCGGCGGGGACAAGGACGTCGACGTGGCGCTGAAATTTTCCAAGCCGGGTACGATCCTCATCAAGGAGATCTACTCGGGCGGCTGCATGCAGGATCCGCCGGCGACGGGGACTTATGCCGACGACAAATATATCGTCCTGCACAACAACAGTTTCGAAACCTATTACCTCGACGGCCTGTGCCTGGCGATGGTCGCCCCCTACAACTCGAACGCCAACAATCCGTGGACGAGCACCGACCCTTCGGGCAATATCGTTTTCCGCGATTACGCCGCCATCCCCGATTGTATCTGGATGTTCCCGGGATCGGGGACGGATTTTCCGCTGGAACCCGGCGAGGATGCCGTGGTGGCCTACTACGGCGTCGACCATACGCAGACCTATTCCCAGTCGGTGAACCTCAACCGCAAGGGTTGTTTCGTGCTCTACGATATGGTGCACTATCCCGGCAACAAGCTCCATCCCACGCCTGTTCCGGGCGACCAGATCGACCAGGCGCATTACATGAAGGTGCTGAAAAAGACCGGGACGAATTCGGCCGTTGTCTATGTGATTTCGCAGAATTCGCCCGCCATGATCCTCTTCCGGGCGCCTGAGGGGTTCGATCTGGATGCCTACCTGGCCGACGACCTTCAGTCGACGGTTCAGAACGGCAGCATCACCTATTCGAAGATACCGTGGGACAACGACTGGATCGTGGACGGCGTCGAGGTATGCAACATGACCGAGGCGACCAAGAACAAACGCCTGCACACCGATGTGGATGCCGGGTATATCGGTTTCTCGGCCAAAGCGCAGGGGCATACCCTGCACCGGAAGCTGGATGAAGAGGCCACGGCGGCTGCCGGCTTCGAAAGGTACGTGGATACCAATAACTCGTCGAACGATTTTTATGAGCGTGAGACACAATCTTTGCGTGATTAGCCTATGAGACGGATTTTAACGATACTGATGCTGGTTGCCGTCTCTGCTGCCGCGGCACAGGAGCGTTTCGACCATATCTTCCGCCGCAATCCCTGGAACGGCGGCCTGAACGCTGCGGGTATCCGGCAGGACTCCCTGAGCCGTTCTTATGCCGAGATCTATTTCACCAAGGAGAACGGCGGGCTTGCGGGCCACTCCGCGTCGGACGACAGTTGGAATGCCGGGGCGAAAACCGAGTCGGTGCGCCACCTGAAGAAGGTCTCGTTCTCGGGCGGTTTCGGCTACGACTATTTCGACGGCCGCAACATGTGCGGCTCGATGTTCACCGAGCCGGGGTATTATCCGGTAGACATCCTCGAATTTACGCCGGGGCGCAAGGTGCGCGAGGATTACACGTTCACGGGCGGCGTATCGGCCGTGCTGGGCAACCGGTGGACGGGTGGCCTGCGCGTGGAGTTCGAAGCCCGCAACTATGCCAAGCGCAAAGACCTGCGCCACAAGAATACACGGCTGGATTTCGAATTTTCGCCCGGCGTGATGTACCATGCGGGACGCTTTGCCGTAGGGGCGGTCTATATCGTGGGTACGAACAGCGAGAAGGTTGCTGCCGAAGGGGTGGGCCCCGGTGCCGACTTGTACGAGGCATTCTTCGACCGGGGATTGCTCTACGGGTCGCTGGAGAAGTGGGGGAGCACCGACATACACCTCTCGACCAACGGCGTTTCGGGATTCCCCGTCCGGGAGAATACGCAGGGGGCGGGTGTCCAGTTGCAATACGGGCCGTTCTATGCCGACGTCGCCTACCGCAACAGGCAGGGCGAGACGGGCGAGAGCCGGATTATCTGGCACCTGTTCGAAACGCACCAGGTGACGGCCAATGCCGCCCTGTCGCTGGGGACGGCACTGCGCAGGCATTTCGTGCGCGTGAACCTCGACTGGCAGACGCTCGGCACCGACGAGAACATCATCACCACCGAGACCATCAACGGCGTGCAGATCATCACTATACACGGTTCGACGCCAACTTTCGGGCGCAAGGGACTCGACCTGGGAGGCGAATACGAGTTCGTGGCACCGCATACGGATTTGCGCGCCGGGGTCGGTTATTCGCAGCTCAACCGCGAATCGACGCTGATGTACCCCTATGTCAAGGGGCAGAAGCTCCACTTTACGAAGATATATGCCTCGCTGATCCGCACGTTCGGCCTCTGGGAGCTGACCCTTGCGGCGGATTATCGCCTGGGCGGTTTCACGGAGCGCGAAAAGCGGTTCGAGACCCCCGGCGTGCAGCCGGGCGAGTATCCCGGACAGCTGACCGCTTATTACGATTACGAAAACGAATACCTCACGGCCAAACGGCTGGGGGCGGCGCTCGGGCTGCGGCGCAATATCAAACGGTTCTATATCGACGTATTCGCGCGTTACGAACACGGCTTCGGTCTGGAATACGTCGCGCAGCCCAACCGGGTCGCGGCGACGCTGAGTGTAGGATATAATTTTTAATTTAAAGGATAGGATTATGAAAAGGATTTTGACAATGACGGCAGTCGCGGCGATGGTTTTCACCGCCTGCTCGAAGGAGGAAAGCACCGGGACGGGCGACAAGCAGGTGCGCATCACCCCGACGATCGCCAATCCGGCGCTGACGCCGACAAGCATGTCGTCCGGTACGCGTGCGACGGACACCGATTTCGAACTCGACGACCGGGTCGGCCTCTCGATCACGATGACGGCGGACGGTTCGGCGTTCGTGGCGAACAAGGAGATGTCGTTCGACGGAACGGATTTCAGAACCGAGGGTTTCCTCTGGTACGAAGATGTCGACGCCACTTCGACGCTCTTCGCCTATTATCCCTACCAGGCCGGTGCCGCGGCGCCCGCGGAATTCTCGGTGAAGGCGGATCAGAGCGGCGCGAATTACACGGCTTCCGACCTGATCGTGGCCGTGAAGACGGGGGTCAAGCCTACGCTGTCGGCCACGCAGATGACCTTCAAGCATAAAATGTCGCGGATCGTCATCAGCGTGACGAACGAATCGGGTTTCGACATTACGGACATCGTCATCAAGGGTGCTGTCGGCACCGGGGTGCTCGATCCGGCCACGGGTGATTTTACGGCCAAGGTGGGTGCCGAAGCGTCCGACGTGATTGCCAACACGGCCACTGCCGAGAAGGTTTACTACGCGCTGCTGGTGCCGCAAAACGGTGTGCAGCTCAGGGTTACGGTCACCACGGCCGATGGCAAGAAACGTACGCAGACGCTCGGCACGACCGACCTCAAGTCGGGTGAGAACCGCCGCATGGACTGCAACGTGCAGCCGGCGGACATCCAGGTGAAATTCAGCGGCCCGATCGCGGGCTGGGTCGACGGAGACGACCTGCTGCCGGACGGCGGGGGTGAGGTGGAGACCCCGACCGTCGAGTGGGGCGGCGTGAAGTACAAGATCGTCACGCTCAAGGACGGCCGTACGTGGATGGCCGAGAACCTGCGCTATGTGCCCGAAGGCAAAACCATATCGAACGATCCGAAGGACGGCAACGGGGTGTGGTATCCCTGCAACCTCTCGAAAGCCGCCGACCCGTCGTTGACTGAGACCGCTGGCCTGCTGTACAGTTATCCCGTGATGCTGGGAATGACCGGCGAGATGACGGGCACCAATTTCGACCAGTACGCGGGTGCGCAGGGCATCTGCCCCGACGGGTGGCATATTCCGACGATGGCCGAGTGGCTCAAGCTGGCGGGTACCGGCAGCGGCGGCCTCTCCGACCCGACGTCGCCCTATTTGGACGAAACGCAAAGCGGCGGTTCGATTGCCGCGCTCAACAAGGACGGTTTCAATATTGCGGGCTGCGGCTATATCAATGCGGCGAACGCCACGGCGATCCCGGCCTATATGGCGACGGTGTCACAAGCCGACGCCTCGGCGTTCGGTATGGGATATTTCCCCAGCTCGACCGGCTACAAGGTTACTTACAATACGGCCGACGATCCGGAAAGCGGCATCAAGAACATCCAGTATTATGCCGGTATGATAACTTACAATAAGAATTATAACCGTATGACGATCGCTTACCAGGGCGGTTATTGCGCCGCCCCCGTCCGCTGTATCAAGGACAAGGAGTGACCCTCCCCCGGCACACACGAACACACATAACACAAACAATAGATGAAACGTAAACCTAATTATCTGAAACACCTGCTGCAATGGGGCGTACTGGCCGCCATCGTCGGCACGGTGCTTTGGGCCAAATTCAGCGACAAACCTGTCGATGTCGAGGCATATTGTCCTTTCGGCGGGTTGCAGGCCTTCGGTACCTATCTGGTGAACAATTCGCTGGCCTGTTCGATGTCGATGCTCCAGATCATGATGGGCCTCGTGCTCGCCGTGGGAGTGATTCTCTTCAGCAAACTTTTCTGCGGGTACCTCTGTCCGCTGGGCACCGTCGGCGAATGGATGGGCCGCGCCGGAAAGAAACTGCATCTGCAGGTCGAGGTTCCGTCGGGCAGCATCGTAGACAAACTGCTGCGCGTGGTGAAGTACGTGCTGCTCTTCACGATCCTCTATTTCACGCTCTCGTCGAGCGAGCTGTTCTGCAAGAAACTCGACCCGTTCTATGCCGTGGCTACGGGTTTCAAGGGCGAAATCGTGCTTTGGATGTCGCTCACGAGCCTTACGCTGCTGCTCTTGGGCGGCTTCGTGGTAAAGATGTTCTGGTGCAAATACATCTGTCCGCTGGGAGCTGTCAGCAACATTTTCAAATTCACGCTGCTGTTCGTGATCGCCGCCCTCGGCGGCTGGGCGCTCGGTGCGCTGGGCGTTGCGAACGCGTGGGTTTGGACGATCGGCGGCGCATGTCTTGCCGCCTATATCGTCGAGATCGCCAAGATGCGCAGCTGCACCTTCCCCCTGATGTACATCAGGCGGGATTTGAACACCTGCAATAATTGCGGACTGTGCGAAAAGAAATGTCCTTACCAGCTTCCGATCCATGACTATGTGAAGGTGAAGCATGTCGACTGTACGTTGTGCGGCAACTGCATCGGTGCGTGTGCCAAGGATGCCTTGCAGGTCAACGGCCGTCGTTCGCTGCGCTGGGTGCCCGGGTTGCTGGCCGTGGTGCTCTTCTTCCTGGCCATATGGCTGGGTTCCACCATGGAACTGCCGACGATCGACGAAAAATGGGGCGACTACAAGAAGGTCGAGAACCTGCAAACGTTCGAGATGGAGGGCTTGCAGACGATCAAGTGCTTCGGTTCGTCGAAGGCTTTTTCGGCCAAGATGCAGGCCGTGCAGGGCGTATACGGCGTCAAGACCTTCGTACGCCGCCATGGCGTCGAGGTGCTTTACGACCCGGCTGCCACCGATACGCTGAAGATACAGGCTGCGATCTTTGCGCCGACGCTGCGCAAATATGCCATGCCGGGCGAGCAGGTGCCGATGCTCGACGTGGTGAAGCTCGGCGTCGAAGGGCTCCACGACCGGATGGATATGATCTATTTCGGCATGGTGCTCCAGAAGATCGAGGGAGTCTACGGCTTCACGTCGGAGTTCGCCTGCCCGGTGGATGTGACGGTCTACGTCGATCCGGCTGCCGGTATTACCGAAAAGATGTTCGGGGAGGCGATCGACGCCAAGGAACTGGTCATCCCGGCCAAGGAGGGCGAGAAGGTGATCCCGATGCATACGGTGCTCAAAACCTATGCGGTTGCCGGACAGGTTTCGCGCGAGGAGTTTGCGCAGATCATGTTCCGCGATGTGGAGAAGCTCGCGGGCAGGTTCGTTGCCAACCAGGAGAAGTGGGGGGACGACGAGCAGTTCCCCAAGGCGGTCTACGAGATGGTATTCCCCGGTATCGAGAAGATGCCGATCCGCAATGCGTTCCCCTATTTCAAGAGCTTCCTTTCGTGTACGGACGGCATCGTGTCCGTGGATTTCGTCCTGCGGGATATGAAGCCCGTGATGCGTATCCGCTATGTGAAGTCGATGTGGGACGACGCGAAGCTGTGGAAAGAGGTTTTCCAGGCCGAAAAATGGACGCTGCGCATGGCTGACGGCACCTTCAAGGAGGCCGACCCGCGGCTGAAATTCACGACCGAGGGCAAGACCGTCGAAGAATAACCGTAAACTTACCGGGAGGGCGTCGGCGACGGTGCCCTCCCTTTTATAAGGATGAAAGATATGAGAAGATGGATAGCCTGTCTGGCCGTTGTGCTGCTCTGTATGCAGCCTGCGATGGCCGACGAGGGCATGTGGCTGATGCACCGGCTGGCGGAGATTTATCCGCAGATGAAGGCCCGGGGACTGAAAATCAAGGATAAGGAGATTTACAACGAGAAATCGGCGGCGCTGGCCGATGCCGTGGTGGCTGTCGACGGCGGCATGGGAACGGGCAGCATGATCTCCGACCAGGGGCTGATGATTACCAACCACCATGTGGCTTACAGCGACATCTGCGCCCTGTCGACGCCCGAGTGCAACCTGCTCGAAACGGGATTCTGGGCACGCACGCGCGATGAGGAGATTCCCGTCCCCGGCAAGACCGTGTGGTTCGTGCGCAAGGTGGTCGACGTGACCGACGAGGCCAATGCGCTAAAGGAGGAGATGAAAGCCGCCGGGAAATGGGGCATGATGGCCCCGCGCCGCCTCTATGCCGAGCTGGAAGGACGTTACGGCCGGGAAACGGAGTGCGAGGTGTCGTGCTACTCGATGTGGGGCGGTAAAATGTACCTGATGTTCTACTACGACATCTACAAGGATGTGCGGCTGGTGGGTACGCCGCCTGCGTCGATCGGTGCCTTCGGCGGCGATTACGACAACTGGGGCTGGCCCCAGCACAAGGGCGATTTCGCGCTTTACCGCGTTTATGCCGACCGGGAGGGGCGCCCTGCGGCCTATTCCGCCGACAATGTGCCGCTCAAACCCCGCCGCGTGTTGCAGGTCGCCACGGGCGGCGTGCATGACGGCGATTTTGCGATGGTGATCGGATTCCCGGGGCGTACGAACCGCTATGCGTCGTCGTTCGCGGTGGCTGAGAAACAGTGTGTCCGCAACCCGATCGTCGTGGCCAACCGCCATGAACGGATGGATATTCTCAAACGCCATATGGAACGCGATCCGCGGGTGCGCATGGAGTATTCGGATGCCTATTTCGGCCTGAGCAACTACGCCGACTACGCCAAGTGGGAGAACAAATGCCTGCGCCGCTTCGATGTCGTGGCGATCCGTGAGGCCGAGGAGGAACGCCTGCAGCGCTGGATCGAGGCCGATTCGGCCCGCAAGGCCGAGGACGGGACGTTGCTCGAAGAGCTCGCGCGCGGTTATAAGGCGCGGCAGGGCGCCGAGCGCAACCTCAATTATTTCCGCGAGGCATGGCTCGGCCCCAGCGAGGCGCTGCTCGTGGCCAACCGCGTGTCGTCGTACCTCGGCAAGCTCGAACGGCTGAAGCAGGACTCGCTGATCGTGGATTCGAAGGATGCCCGGAGCGTCGTGGCCGGGAGCGGCCGCCTGCGCCGTAACTACGATGCCGCGACCGACCGCGACCTGTTGGCGCGGATGGTAGTGAACTTCACGGCCAACGTGCCGCGCGAGATGTGGGGTGCGCAGTTGCAGGCGATGTACGACAAGGCGGGAGGCAATGCCGACCGCATGGCGCGTGCGGCGTTCGATGCCTCGTTTTGCAGCGATCCTGCGCGTTACGACGCCTATTTCTCGAAGAACCGGTCGGTTGCCGAAATACGCCGCGACCCCATGGTTGCACTTACCGAATCGGTCACAGTACAACGTTTTACGGGCGGTGTGGACAAGGCCGAGAAGCGCGGCCGTGCGCGTGTCGGGCGAAGCGAGAGCCGCTATGCCGACGTGCTTTACGATTTCCGTGCTTCGGAAGGGCTGGCGCAGTATCCCAACGCTAACTCGACCATGCGCCTGACCTACGGTAGCGTGCAACCCCTGAACCCTTCGGACGGCGTGCATTACGATTCGCGTTCGACGATCGCGGGTTATATGGAGAAGTACAACCCCGATGAATACGAATACCGCGTCGACGACCGTATGCGGCGGCTGATCGCCAAACGGGACTGGGGACGCTGGGGCGAGAACGATACGCTCTATGTCAATTTCCTGACCGACAACGACATTACGGGGGGCAATTCGGGCAGCCCCGTGCTCGACGGCAAGGGGCATCTTATCGGGCTTGCGTTCGACGGCAACCGCGAGTCGATGGCCGGCGACGTGTGGTTCCATCCCGAATTGGCGCGCACGGTGTGCGTGGATATCCGCTATGTGATGTGGGTGATCGACAAGTATGCCGACGCCGGGTGGTTGCTCGACGAAATGAAGTTCGCAAAATAACCCGGCTGCCGGTGGTAACACCGGCACGCCGACATGTCAAGCAGACCTGCCATATGGCAGGTCTGCTTTTTTGCGGAGGGGAGGGGAGAATGTGCCTGGCCACACGGATTGGATCTCAGATCCCCGTGTCCGGTAGCAATGCCTGGTATGGGTGCCGGGTAGATGCCTCCGATGAGCGGCCCGTTTGATCGGGGGGCCTTTATCTGAGCCTCAGGAAGGAGTAGCCGAAGCGTTCGCAGGCGGCTTTTTCCAGTTCTTCGCGCACCGAGGGGTGGGCGACGGCGATCAATGCCCGCGCCCGCTGGGCGAGGTTGCGGCCGCGCAGGTGCGCAACGCCGTATTCGGTCACAATGTGCTGCACCATGTGGCGGGTCGTCACGACGCCTGCGCCGGGCGTCAGCAGCGCCTTGATCTTCGATTCGCCTTTCGGGGTGGTCGACGGGATGGCGATGAAGGTTTTGCCGCCCTCCGACAGGGCTCCTCCGTACATGAAATCGTGCTGCCCGCCTACGCCGGAAATGATGCGCTCACCGACCGAGTCGGCGCAAACCTGCCCCGTGAGGTCTACCTCGACGGCCGAGTTGATCGCCATCACGCGCGGGTTCTCGCGGATGCGGAACGGGTCGTTGGTCCATGCCACATCCTTCATCACGAGGTCTTTGCGGTAGTCCATGTAATCGTACAGCCGGCGCGATCCCAGCGCCAGCGAGGCGACCGTTACACCCGGCATGACCCGTTTGAGCGAGTTGTCGATCACGCCGCTTTCGAGCAGCGGCAGCACGCCGTCGGTCATCGCCTCGGTATGCAGCCCGAGATGTTTGTGGCCCGTGAGCGCGGCCAGCACGGCATTGGGGATTCCGCCCACGCCGATCTGCAATGTCGCTCCGTCGGGGATCAGTTCGGCGATGTGGTTGCCGATCCTGCGTTCGATGTCGGTGGGGGTTGCCGAGGGCACCTCGACCAGCGGGTCGTCGACCTCGACGGCCGCGGCGACGCGCGAGAGGTGGATCACGGCGTCGCCGTAGGAGAACGGCATGGCCGTGTTGACCTGCGCAATGACTGTCCTGGCGCATTCCACGGCCGAAACGGCCAGGTCGGCCGAGACGCCGAACGAGCAGTAGCCCTCCTCGTTGGGGCGCGAGAGGTTGAGGATTGCCACGTCGACGGGCAGCGTCCCGTCGCGGAACAGCCCCGGGATTTCGCCCAGGAAGGCCGGGATCGACTGTCCGTAGCCCTGGGCCAGCCAGCGGCGAATGTTATTGGCCACGAACAGGCTGTTGACCAGGAACGTATCCTTGTATTCGGGGCTGCAATAGGGGGCGTCTGCCCTCCCGACGGCGAATCCGGAGTAGAGCGTGACATCGGTGAGCTCGGCGGCGCGGTCGGTCATGGCGCGGACGAGCACTTCGGGGATCGAGGTGCTGCCCTGAATGTAGACGCTGCTGTGCGGGCGGATGAGCTTTACGGCTTCGGCGGCTGTCGTGAATCGCATAGGCTTATCGGTGGTTTTGCCCGAAGGCGGTTAGGCGTGTTTCGAGCAGTTCGAACTGCTCGGGGCGGTTCAGTTGCGAAACGCAGACCCGGATGCCCGGCTGGCGGCTGCCGGTCGATGTGAGCGATATGGCGCAGATGCCGTAAAGGAGCAGTTCGCTCAGCAGCTCCGCGCTGGAGAGACCGCCGTAGCCGACGGTGTAGAAGAATCCGTCGCTGACGGTTTCGTCCTGGTCTTTGTCGTAGACGATGCGGAAGCCGTGGCGCTGGAAGATCTCCTTGGTGAGGCGGGCGCGCCGGGCGTATTCCGAGGTTTCGCCCACGAAATCGAGCTGCCCGTCGGCCGCAGCGCGGAACATCGCCGCCAGGGCGTGCTGCGCCGAGTGGCTCGTGCCCGACGAGGCGGCATAGAGGAACGTCAGGACATAGGCGTCGCCCAGGCGCCCCATGCTGTAGCGCTGTTTGAGCGCGGGGTAGTGCCGCGGGTAGAGTTTGTCGGAGATGGCTGCGATGGCGATGCGTTGGCCGGCGTAGCTGAATATCTTCGAACCGGAGATCATCAGGATGTAGTTGTCCGTGTACCTGGCCACGGTGGCCTGGTAGGGCGCATCGAAAGGGCGTCCCAGGGGTTTGCGGAAGTCCATGCAAAGGTAGGCGAGGTCTTCGATGACGATGGCGTCGTATCGGGTAGCCAGCTCGCCGATCGTACGCAGCTCATCCTCGGTGAGGCATATCCACGCCGGATTGTTGGGGTTCGAATAGACGATGGCGGCGATGTTGCCCTGTGCGAGGTAGCTTTCCAGCTTTGGGCCCAGTTTTTCGGCGCGGTATTCATAGATGTCGAACGATGCGCTGGGGATATCGAGGATCTGCACCTGGTTGCGCTGCACGGGGAATCCGGGGTCGATGAAGAGGATCGTATCCTTCCCGGGCGCGAGCTGCGAGCAGAGCAGGAAAGCCGTGAAACTGCCCTGCATCGACCCGACCGTCGGGATGCAGCCCTGCGGTGCGACCCCGACGTCGAGAAACGCGCGGATGAAACGCGCGGCCTGTTGTTTGAGTTCGGGGATGCCGAACATGTTGGGGTACTGCGACGCCACGCCCGATTGCAGGGCCCGGCATTCTGCTTCGACCCCCGCCCTTTCGGGCGGAAGTCCCGGCACGCCCATTTCGAGGTGCAGGAATTCCATCCCCGTCTGTGTTTCCATGATGCGGGCTATGTCGCCCGACTGGCGGATCGTCGCCTGGGCGATGTCCGCGATGTCCATGCGCTCCAGCGCGGAGTCGAGCACGGAGCGGTCTATCGGCAGTTTTCCCATTGTGCGGCCTGTTTTTGTGCGTATGCATAGCCTGCGCGGAATGCCGCGAGGTTCGTGTCGACGATAGCGTCGCCCTTGCGGGCGAAGATGGCGCGTATGCCCGCTTCGAGTTTTTCGGGTGCGATGCCCAGGAAGGGTGCTGCGGCGCCCAGCAGCACGATGTTGGCGGCACGGGGCGATGCGGCTTGGCGGGCGATGGCATCCACGTCGAGTGCCACGCTGTGCGGCAGGGAGTCTATCTCCCGCCCGAGCGTATCGGCATCGGGATAGTCGGGGATATTGACCAGCGGGGCGGTGTTGGTGATGACCCAGCCCCCGGTCGAAAGCCACGGCAGGTAGCGGAGTGCTTCCATCGGTTCGAGCGAGATGATGAGGTCGGCGGCACCCCGCGGAATGAGGTCGGAGGCGATTTTATCCGACGAGATGCGCAGGTTCGACTGCACGTCGCCGCCCCGCTGGCTCATGCCGTGGACTTCGGCCTGCTTGATGTGCAACCCTTCGTCGAGGGCGGCCCTGCCGATGACGGTGGCGATCGAGAGGATGCCTTGTCCCCCTACGCCCGAGAGTATGATGTCGCGTTTCATGGTTTGCCTGTTTTTAGGGTTTTGCCGCCGGGTGGTCGCCGCGACGGGCGTGTCGCTATTGTTTCTGTTTGGTTGCGTTGTGCCGTTTGGCGGTCTGTATGCATTCGCGGCGGGGGATGATGACCGAAACGCCGTCGTAAGCGATCTCTTCGCGGATTATGGCCTTCATCTCTTCGCGGGTGCGGGGCAGCGGCACCACGACGCGGATATGTGCGGGGTCGACGCCCAGGCCGGCGCATATCTGCTCGAGGCGTCCCGTGCCGGCCGAATCCTGGCCTCCGGTCATGCCGGTGGTGAGGTTGTCCGAAATGACGACCGTGATGTTCGACCCTTCGTTCACGGCGTCCAGCAGCCCGGTCATCCCCGAGTGGGTGAAGGTCGAGTCGCCGATGACGGCCAGGGCGGGGTGCTGTCCGGCGTCGGCGGCGCCTTTGGCCATGGTGATCGAGGCCCCCATGTCG
>ERZ779894.1077-NODE-1077-length-29469-cov-9.834229_pt1 | contig 29469 bp, 20 predicted proteins | sample MGYA00511587_ERZ779894 | MGnify/ENA primary metagenome ERZ779894 (study PRJEB29588, sample SAMEA2160490) | human gut metagenome | biome: human gut; feature: human-associated habitat; material: faeces | place: Denmark | collected 2008/2010 ... | reverse complement strand
CCCTTGCCCCCGCGGGTGTTCCGGGACTAGGTGCATCCCCGGGAGTTTGGGGACGGGTTCCAATTGCCTCTTTGCGAGGCTCCTTCAGGGATCACTCCCGGAAGGCCTGTGGATGCGCTCCGAGAGGGCTTCCCGCCGCCCTTGGAGCACGACGGGAAGGAAGCCCGGGAGCGCTGCGCGCATCCTGATGGGCGGTCTCTGGACCGCCCGATCAGAACTGCGGTACAAGCCTTTTAGAAGGCGTAGCGGACGTTGGCGTTGAACGAGTTGTTCATGCGGTCGTCGGAGCCCACACCCAGCTTGTAGTTGAGGCCGAAGCCCCAGGCACCGTTCGTCGCGCTGACGCCGAGCGTGGCCTGAACCGGGTTGGAGTCGATGACGCGCACGGAGAGATCGTCCGAAGCCGAGACACCGGTGATGCCGAGCTTGAGATCAGCGTCCTTGTCGCCGAAGGTCGGAACGACCGAGAGGTCGAACTTCGGAGCAATCGTCCAGCCGCTGGTTTCGAAGTCGGCCGAGACCGTCACGCCGACAGGCATCTGGAAGATGTTCTGATCGTCGATTTCGGTGTTGAAGCCGGCCGTGAAGCCGTCGGTAGAGAGACGCGTGTAGCGCAGACCCAAGTGCGGAACGATGTTGACCGAACCGGCCTTGGTGAGCACTTCACCGCGCACGCCGAGCGTGAAGGCATTGACGTCTTCAGAGAAGTCGCCGAAGCCGTAGCCCGATTCCGTGACGTCGTTGGAGGCCTGGAGGTAGCCGATATCGCCGGCAACGTTCCAGATGTCCGCAAACGTCTTCGAACCGTAGACGGAGAAGCCGACGAGGTCGGAATCCATCGAGGTCTTGGCGGTGGTGCCCTTGCTGTCGGTGTCGGCCGTGCCGATCGTCAGCGCAGCGCCGAGCACGGCGCCGTTGGCGAACTGGTAGTCGGCGCCGAGGGTGCCGGCATAGATGTCGGACGAGTAGCCCGCACCATCCATGACCTTCTTGCCTTCGAAGCGGCCGCCGTTGACGTCGACCCACACGTTGACGCCCTGAGCGCGCTGCGTGAGGACAGACGTACGAGCAGCAACGGTGTCAGCCATCTGGTTGACGGCATCCATCGTCACGGCCTGAGCACCCGTCGTGGCGCCGATGGCGGCGACGTCGTTCAGGATCGTGTTGAGCGTCTGGGTGTTCCACTCATATTTGCCGTTAGAGAACTGCTGGTAGGCAGCAGAAGTCTGCGTCGACACGAGATTGCGGAAGAACACGGCATTGTCGTTGCCGACATTTTCGCCGTTTTCGTACATGGCATAGATGACGCCGAAGCCGGCGCCAGTGATACCGGACTTAGCCAAATCTGCCTGATCTTCCATTTCGAAGCTGAGGACGCCTTTTTCGCGATCAGCTTCGTTGGCACCCATCAGCAAGTCGCCTTCGTGGACGAGCTTACCGCCGATCTTCGAAGCTGCAGCGCTCAGGCTGATCTTGTCGCCGTTCTTGACGTTGTCAACGTAGAGAACGGAGTTGTCAGCCATGTTGACACCTTGTACAAAAACCGATTTCTCACCCGTAGCATCAACCTTAGTTGCATCGATCAAGAGCATCGAGTTGGTACCAATGGTGACGCCATTAACAGTATCCTTCGTACCGTTGCCGTCGGCCAAAACAGCGCCAGCATACTGTGCGCCTTCAGCGTAGACGACGGAGTTAACGGTCTTGGTATTGATCGAATACTCCTTCTTGGCGGCATCCGTCTTGGCGAGCGTGAAGCCCGTCTTGGCGAAAGCGGCCGTACCGGCGGTAACGTCATTCGTACCGACAGAAACGATCGAGGAGCGGTCAGCTTCAACGGAGGCACCGGTTGCAGCAGCTTTCTTCACCGCAACAAGGGAAACCGCGGCGGCGGAGCCGTCTTCCTTCCAAGTCGGATCGGCGTAAATGCTGCCGGCAGTAAGTTCACCCACCGAGAGGGAACCGGCGCTCGCAGAGTCGCCGACAAAGACAGTCTTGCCGGTGGCATCGAGTTTACCGGCTTCGACGGTACCGCCCTGAGCAACAAGCGTATCGCCCTTAAGCGTCAAAGTCTTGGCAGCAAGCTTGCCGGTGACCTTGTTGACATAGCCGAACGAGGAGACAGCACCATCCGCGTCATAGCTGGCCATTGCCGTCGAACCAAACGTCACGTCGCTGTTGGCTGCGGCGAGTTCGCCGGAGATAAGGGCGGTAGCTTCATTAGAAGCATCCCCAGTCGTAACGGCATAGCCGTTGCCGTCCTTATCATCGGCAATCGAGAGCTTGGCGCCGGATTCGACTTCAAGGCTATTAATCGTAACGGAACCGTTGGCAGTCAGGTCGCCAGACTTGACGTAGAGGGAGCCGTTCTGATCGCTATCACCAACCTGACCGATCTGAGCGCCTTCACCGGTGGTGACGAGTTCGGAGTCAGCGGTAGTGAACTTAATGGTGCTGAGCGTCGGAACTTTTTTGCCGTCAGTCGTATTCGTGTAGGAAACGAGGTTGCCCGTGCCGGTCAGCGTAAGACTGAGATCGGAGATGGTGAAGTCCTTAGATGCGACCGCTTCATCTTCCTGTTCGATAGTGCCGTAGATCGCGTCTTTACCAGAGATCGATTCACCAACCTTTGTAACGGTAACGGACTTGATGGTGTCGTTGGTTACGCCGGCAATGCTGGAGAGCTCAGTGTAGGCAATCTTGCCGCCTTCAATCTTTGCCTCAACATCCTTGATCTTGGTAGCACCGATGTCAATGAGACCCTTGGTGTCATCACTCACAAGGCCCGTAAGGCCCGAAAGCTGAGCGCTTGTCACTTCCGTGACGGAACCAAGATCGAGGTCGAGGAGACTGGATGTCTTAAGGACAATCGACTTATTTGCAACCTTACCGGCACCAGCAGTCGTCGCATCAGCCGGTGCGAAACCACTGTCCGTGTACTTCAGGCCGAGACCGGTAAGCGAAGTCGCGAGCGTGCCATCTTCGACGGTGACGGTGTTGGTCGTGGCTGCGGTCTTAAGCGTCGTGACGTTCAGCGTGCCGCTATCGACGGTAGCAGTACCGGTCTCCTTCACTTCGAGGACCGAGAGGGTGACGTCGGCGTCATCGGTTGCGAATGCACCAGCCTTAACCTGCACAGTGTTGAAGGTCTTATCGGCCTTAAGGGTGAACGCGCCATCCGTAGCATTGATATTGACGATGTAGTCCTGGACTTCAGCGCCGGCAGCAGTGATCTTGCCTGCGAGGTCGATCGTATTGGCGATCTCGAGAGCGTTAGCAGGCTTCTGATCAGCAACCGCGGCACCGTCAAGACGAGCATTAAGCGAAGTCTGGAGTTCGCCAGCAGTATTGATCGTCGTCTCGGCTACGTCGTAGGTCGCGGTATCCAGCGCGGTCGAAAGAACGCCGTCAACTTCAACAGCGGCGGCCGTGATGGTGCCGGCATCTACTGCTTTATTCCCACCAACAGCTTCAATTTTCGGCAGGTTCGTCAGCGTACCGCTAACCTTGATCTTGCCTTTGGTATTGTCTGTACCAGTGATATCACCCTGGTTCTGGAGAGAAGCGCCTTCAGCAATGACGAGGGAGGCAGTCGCGGTGTCAGCGAGAGTGATCGTAGCGTCGGAAGCGTTGGAGCCTTCGCCCGTGAGGGAGAATTCACCGGCTTTGAGGGTCACATTACCCTGATTGGTGAGCTTGCCGACAGAGAACTTACCGGCGTCGAGCTCGAAGGTGCTAGCGTTCGTGTTCTTAACAACCGTGAGGGAAGAGGCTTCAACAGCGTTCTTGGCGGTGTTTGTCAGAGTAAAGGAACCTGCATCCTTTTCCGTTTCTTTTGTGCTGCCAACGGTAATGTCGCCGAGGGTGACGACGGCGAGCTTCTCGTTGCTGGCATCTTCGACCGTAAGTCCGCCCGTTTGATTAGCACCGATGGTGGTAGCAGCAGCCTTCAGGGCACCCTTGACGGTAGTGGCTTTATCTGCAACCGTGAGAGCCTTGACGTCAACAGTGCTGCCGTAGGCGATGGTGTTGGAAGTGGTACCCGTGATAACGACCTGATTGGTTTCCTTGGCCAGATCGGTATTAGCTGCGCCGAACTTCAAAGAATCAGCAGTGATATTGCCGTAAATGGTATTAGCGGCGGATTTGATGACGAGGTGGCCGGCGGTAGCGGTGTAGTCGGCGTTGAAGTCAACTTTCGTGGTATCTGTGAAGATCAAGTCACCGGTATTGGCGATCGTGACCTGCTTGCCAACGGTCAAATCTTGATTACCCACGAACACACCGCTCTCACCGGTAACTGTCATCGTGCCGGCATTGGTGATCGTACCCTTGTTGAACTGAACGGTCTCTTTAGCCGTTACATTGAGCGTAACGTCAGCGGCATTGTCGAAATCGTAAGCAAAACCAGGGTTGGTGACACTGGTTTCTCCCTTGTCACCGACAGGGTCAGGAGCAACGCCGAATGCGAGATTCTTGCCGGTGATCGTAGCGATACCGGCCTTCTTGTCGGCAGCGGTGCTGGAGCCTTCGATGGTACCGGTCTTAAGCGTGCCTTCCTTGATCGTGAGATCATTCGAGTCGGCGCCGATCGTCACGTCGCCCTTCGTGCCGTTAGATGCAGCGTTGTAGACGTTGAGGTTCAGGTCGAGCTTGGAGAAGGTTCCTGCAATCGCTGTGTAGGAGGCGCCGTTTACGGTACCCGATTTTGCAACGCTGTTGAGGGTAATCGTACCGTTGGCCTTCTTGGCATCGGTATCTTCGGCAACCTTCCCGTCAAAGGTCGTACCGTTGATGATCAGTTCGCCGCCGCTGAGCGTATAGGCACCAGTGCTGGCAACCGTATCTTCCTTCGTCATCGTACCGGTCGTGCTAACACCGGTCGTGCTGTCAGTCTTCGTACCGACAACACCAGACGGTGTGTTGCCGTCAGCATTCACTGTCAAAGAAGCACCCGAGCCGATTTCAGCGGAATCATACTGCACGCCAGCAGCCGAAGCCACGCCAGCGCCGAGAGAGAGCGCAGCGACAGCGGCGGCGATAACGGTCTTTGTACCCTTAGCCTGGACGCTCGATGTGGCTTCGTTAACCACCATCAGCGCACCACGTGCTTTAGAGAAGACCACCTTGAAATTACGATTCATTCTTTTACTCCAAGAATAATGAGGTTCTTTCTGCGTCGGCGTTTACACGTCGTGAACAGAACAAGTGCGCGAAGCACTGACGGGAGTGTAGGAATGGATGTGTCAACATCATGGGGGGGGGTAAACCATACGATGAATTTTTGAAAACGGTCAAAAAGCGTAAACTTTAACGATTGGAATGGGTAGTGTTAACGCTTAAATAATGCAGTTTGCTCATATGCAACACTCAGTTAAGATGCTGTAAACATATGGTTGATGTATTCACTTTCTTACTCGACGGTCTGCCTTCACCATGTAAACAGACGAACCTCCTCACGCTGGGGAAGTCACCACGAAATGATCTCCATGCCGCCTCCAATAAATCGGGGCTATCACGACTGCGGCTGGAGCAATGCAGGCCTGAGGCGTTCACAATTTCTGCAAACGATTCTTCGAGGAGGCTTATCCTCCCGTCAGCAAAGCGGAAGTCATTGCCGATTTCCTGCTGCTCCGCTTCCCTGACCACCGGAAAACGAAAACACATTAGAGAACGGCGCGGCATTTAAGGTCAATTTGAGAGTCGTAGGGTTTCGAAGACTCCTGTTGCCGTTCGAGTCATCTCCTTTGCCGAGTCCCCAGCAAGGAAAGCGTTAGTTGAAAGCGTCAACTCAAATCAATCTGCCTACACAGAAATCGGTCAAAAATTTATTCGTCCTAACCGATCAGACCGAAGCGGCAGCGATCGCTTGCTGTCCAAAGGACGATTGCCTCGTTGAAACTTGCGCTCTGAGCGTCGAGAGCTTCGTTTGCTTTTGGCGCTTGACGCCGTCCTGCTGTCAACACTCATAGAGCGCTGAGATTGAGAGCTGCTTCACTGGCCGCAATGCCAAACCGATATTTATCTTTTGGCAAGAATCTTTCTCGAAATGAGAAAGAAAATTATTTGAATAATTCTGTCTTTTTAAAGATCCTTTATTGGATATCGCATTTTATTTATGCAAACGAGACATTACCCAGCCTTTGAAGAGCCCCCTCTCTAAAGGCTGCAGTAAACCAACAAAATACGCTTTATTCCGCAGTATCGCGATAACCGATTTCCGCCGGCAAATTAGAGTCTGCCGCCCACTGCGACCAGGAGCCTGGGTAAAGCACTGCCTCAGCGATAGGCAAAATGCCAGCCGCATCGAGCGCTGCCGCATTCAGACATGCCGCCACACCCGAACCGCACATCTGAACGATGCTTCGCGGATCTCTGCCGTCAATCACAGCGTCCCATTCACAACGAAGTGCTTCTCGGGACTTGAGACAGCCGTCAGCATCCAGATTTTCTGTAGCCGGACGATTGACCGCACCCGGCACATGCCCGGGCCGAGCATCCAGATTTTCCGTTCGCCCGGCAAAGCGCTCCCGCGGCCGGCCATCAATCACCAGTCGATCATCCTGCTTTACAGCGTTGAAAAACATCGCTTTGTCGAGAATCTGAGGAACGGCGCCAGCGATCGTTTGCCGCAGAAAATCGTTCACCCTCTCGGCCGCAGGATGGTCTGCAGCAGCCGGTGCGCCCTCTTCAAGCGGCAAGCCGCACCGTGCCCAAGCCGAAAGGCCACCGTCGAGAATCTGGGCATTCGTGAAACCTGCCCAACGAGCGCAGAGCGCCGCCCGTGCAGCAAAATTCATGCCGTCGTCGTCATAAAAGATCACGCGATGATGAGCATTGCCGGCCGGCCCCAAAATACCGAGGAGATGTGCGGCAACGGTGCGGCGATCCGGCCAGGGATGGCGTCCCAGCTCAAAGACCGGGTCACGAGCAAACACGCGGTCAAAAGCCAGAAACTGAGCCCCGGCAATATGCCCCCTGCAGTAAGCCCCGAGAGCATCCCATCCGTGAACCACGCGTGAGCGAACATCAATGAAACAACGGTTAGGAAGCGAAGCCGCTTCACTGACGGAAATAAATAACGGCATGGCCGGCATAGCGACACCTTCCATCGAAAAAAGTACCGGCCTCAGAGAGGATCTGCATCTGCGAGGCATGTTCACAGTACAAAATCAAAGGCTTAAATAACTCGATTTTGTCAGAAAACTCTTTTCTTTGAAATGACCTCATCAGCGAACTGAGTCCAAGAAAAGATTCAAAAGAAAAGGTGCAAAAGAAAAGACCACGCTTTTTGGGGTACCTTATCAGCGTGGTCTCCTCTTTTTAGTCTTTATCTAATGACCGTTGCCGACCTCAGTGCACCGCGTTGAGGGCAGCAATTCGCCCGAACACCAAAGCATCCGGCACAGCATTGCAGCCGACTCGATTTTTCCCATGCACGCCGCCCGTTACTTCGCCGGCAGCATAGAGTCCGGGAATAACCGTGCCTTTGGTATCGAGAACCTGAGCCTTGCCGTTAATCTGAACGCCCCCCATCGTGTGGTGCACGGAAGGCGTGAAGACAGTGGCATAGAACGGCCCCTTGCCGTCAAGCCGCACGCCTGAGTCACAGGAAACACGGCCGAAAGGATCGTTGAGCGGATTGCGGCAGAAAGCATTCCAATCTGCAATGGTCTTCTTCATGTTCTCTTTGTTGATGCCGGCCTTCTCAGCCAATTCATCCCAGGTGTTCGCTTCAAAGACTTTCTTTGATTTGATGAGATCAGCCACCTTAATGCCGTATTGATTCCGTCCTTCCTTATCGATCTTATTGGCATCGCTCGTTGCCAAAATGAAGAACTTGTGGCCCGGCTGAGCAAGCGCTGCGCGGGCGAGTTCGTCTCTGCGCCCGAGTTCATTGACAAAGCGTTTGCCGTCCGTATTGAGATAGATGCCCGTGGTAAGCGAAACCGCATGATTGGTGGCGCCGGTATAGGGATCCGTCGTCGGAAGGAGCTGGATGTAGCCCATATCAATCAGATTTGCACCGACCTTCTGGGCCATTTTGATGCCGTCGCCCGTAATCGACGGCACGTTGGTCGTCATGACGCCCTTCCCAATCTTTTTATCCCAGATGGTGTCGTACTTGACGCGCATATCGATATTGGCGCCGAAGCCGCCCGTCGTGAGGATGACGCCGTCTTTGGCCAATACTTTAAAAGTTCTGCCGTTTTCTGCAGTGCCGATAACACCTGCCGCTCGTCCATCCTTCATCAGGATGTCGGATGCTGCCGTATTCATGATGAAGGTGACGGGCAGATGTTTTGTTTTGATTTCATTTAAGAAGGTGTCGATATAACCCACGCCGGACTTATAGTTGCTCGCGCGGTTGGAGCGCGGCCACAGGGCGCCGACCACCTGCTCCGTACCCGAATTCCACTTGAATCCCATCTCGGCAAGCTCTTTTTGCATCTCCGGCGCCCCTTTGGCGAGCTCATAAACGAGATCGAGATTCCCGGCGTAATCTCCTGCTTTCCATGACTGAAGCGCATGGAGCTCTACCGAATCAAAAAGGTATTTCCCGCCTTTGGCGTCGTATTGAGCGAGCTGCGCCTTGACCTTCTGAATCAGTTCGCCGTGAAGCTTGCTGCGCACCGGTTCCGCGAGCAGTGCGTCAACCGATGCACGGCGCTGAGGAGACATTTCCTGCTTTGCTTCCAGAGCGGGATCGGCAGCGTTGTAGCACCCGCCCGCAACACTGGTGTTGCCGCCGGCATAGTGTGTCTTTTCCATCACAATGACGCTCTTGCCGGCTTTAGCGGCCGTTACGGCTGCCGAAAGACCAGCGCCCCCGGCGCCAATAATGACGATATCGGCCGATTCTTCCACCGTGTCGGTTAATTTCGGCTGCGGTGCGATCTTCTTTGAGAAGTCAGCGGGACTGAGTCCCGCTTGTTTGAGCGCATCTCTCACGCCGCTGATGATGGCAAACGAAGTGAGCGTGGCGCCCGAAACGACATCAACGCCGAGGCTCTGATTTTTGACGATGTCTGCCGGCACCTTCACTCGCGGCAGATCGGCAATAGGATGCGTTTCCGACCAATCGAGCACCTTCACATCCGCAATGCGTCCGTTCGTGATGGTCGTCTGGACCGTGACGTCGCCATTGCGGCCCAAGGTCGTAGACGTGTACACGCCGTCCTTTGCAAAAGCCGAAGGGGCGGTGCCCGCCGCAAAAGCCAGTACCGCAGCGACAGAAAGCAGAGAAACTCGGATCATTTGACGCTCCTTTAAAAGTTACCTACGCATCAGTCAAGCGTAAGCGTCGAGCCCCGTTTCCGGCCAGAGGATTTGTTCTAATGCCTAGAGCGGCAGTCAAAGCGCTTATATGCTGGTTAACAGACGGTTGACTGATCGACGTGTTGTTGACGGGTTGTTTTTCCCCCTCCGTCCCATGTCCTTGGGGTCGAGAAAACCACAAAAAAAGAGGGCTCTCGCGATCTGCTGATCCTAGAGAGCCCAAAGAGGAAGAATTTAAAAAATGCTGTGTTAAGCGGTTAGAACCCGCTCCCCCATCAAACCGTCGGCTGCCAGCGCATCAGGCGCTTTTCAACTTCCGTCACAATGCGGTCGAGGATCAGCGCACAGGCCGTCAGCACCAAAATGCCGGCCATCACGGTATTCATGTCAAAGGTCGTTTCGGCCTGCAGAATCAGATAGCCCACGCCTTCTGCCGAGCCCAAATATTCACCGATCACGGCTGCGACAAACGCCATGCCTACTGAGGTATGCAGGCTCGAAAAGACCCAGCTCATGGCGCTCGGCAGATAAACGTAGCGCAGGAGCTGCCGGCACGTGGCGCCGAGCATCTTGGCGCTTGCGAGAACATTGGGATTCACTTCGCGCACGCCCTGATAGACATTGAAAAAGACAATGAAGAAGACGAGCGTGAAGCCGAGCGCGATCTTGGAGGCCGGCCCGAGTCCGAACCACACGGCGAAAATCGGCGCAAGGATGACGCGGGGCATGGAATTGAAACCCTTGATGAAGGGGTCCGCCACGGCTGCCGCCACCGGCGAGAGCGCGAGCCAAAGACCGACGGCGAGCCCTGCAACCGTGCCGATCACAAAGGCCATGACGGTTTCATAAAGCGTAACGCCGAGGTGGCTGTAGATTTCGCCGCCCGCAAACCACTCCCAAATACGCTGAAGAATGATCACCGGTTCGCCGAAAAAGAAGGCGGCTTGACTGTCGTCGGAGAAGAAAAACGCCGGAATAAATCCGGGCTTGGTCATCGCCCACCAAAAGACGAAGATCGCCGCGAGGAGCCCCCACTGCCAAATTCGAATTTGAAAACCTTTGCGCTGCATGATGTGTCTCCCTCTCTCTAATCAGCTCGCCATCGAGCCGACGTGCGCGCGGTGTTCGCGGTAGCTCTTCAGCACCTCTTCGCGGAGCACCTCCCAAATGGCCGAATAGCATTCGTTAAAGTCCGCGCGGGTACGGATTTCGGCAACGTTGCGCGGACGCGGAATGGCAATGGGAAAACTCCCCAAGGGGTGCGAAGCAGGACCTGCCGACATCACGACCACACGGTCGGACATGGCAATGGCCTCATCCAAATCGTGGGTGATAAAGAGCACGGCCTTTTTCTTCGCCTGCCAGAGTTCAAGCAGTTCGTTTTCCATCAGCTGCCGCGTCTGAATGTCGAGCGCTGAAAAGGATTCATCCATGAGGAGAATGTCCGGGTCGGCAATCATGGTCTGGGCCATGGCAACGCGCTTACGCATGCCGCCCGAAAGTTCATGCGGATAGCGGTCGGCAAAACGCTCGAGCCCCACGCGTTCGAGCCAGTCAAAGCCCGCCTCACGCGCCTCATTTTCCGGGACGCCGCGGAATTTCAGACTCATCATGACGTTGTCAATCGCCGTCGCCCAGGGCATCAGGCTTTCGGCCTGAAACATGTAGCCGGCCCGATGGTTGATGCCGTTCAGGGCTTCGCCGTAAATCAGGACGCGCCCGGCAGCGGGCTTTAAAAGCCCGGCCGCAGCGTTAAGCAGCGTCGACTTTCCGCAGCCCGTCGGTCCGACGACGCTCACAAACTCGCCGTCGCCGATCGAAAAGGACACATCCTTCGTGGCGGTATAAACGCCCTCGGGCGTTTCAAAACTGCAGGTGACGTTTTCAAATGCTATGGCCGGCACAGGGTTTCGAGCCGCTCCAATCGGTTCATTTGTCTCGCTCGACATCAGACCGCTTCCTCTATGAATTTCTTTTTTGTTTTAGGGTTTTGCGCCTCTGCCGCATTTGCATGAGAGCGGCTTTGGATTATGGGCGCGGCCCGGGGAGTTATTCCCCCGGGCGAAGTGTTGAAAGTGTTGATAATGGGGTTAGGAATCAGGCCTTCTTCGCGGCATCCACAAAGCGGTTGGTGTACGCAGCCGTGGCATCAAACTTGAAGTCAGCGAGTTCAGGCTTCACCGATGCGAGCGCTTTGGCGGCGGTCTCAACGCACCCCTCCGGGAACCGGCCGTCGATCGACATGGCCGGGCGATTGCGCAGGAAGCATTCGGCGTAGAGCTTCGGATTGCCGAGGAAGGCGGCCTTCGGCACGGACTTCATGAGCTCCTCGGGCGTAATCGCCGCGATGGTTTTGAGCGAACGAATAACCGCATTCGTCATGCGCTGAACCGTTTCCGGATTGCGGTCAATGAAAGTCTGAGGCGCGTAGAGGCAGCCCGCGACCATCGGGCCGTTATAGAGTGCGTCGCCTTCTTCCACACGGCGGGTGTCGACCACAATGTCAATGGCATCGGCTTCTTCGAGCTGCGTGACGACTGGGTCAAGCCCGACGAAAGCATCCACCTGTCCGGAACGGACCGCAGCCACAGCGCCTGCGCCAGAACCAATGCCGATGGCCGAATATTCATTGGATTTCACGCCCGCACGCGCCATCACGAAGTTGGCCATCACGTGCGAATGCGACCCCGGCGCCGTCACGCCGATGCGGCGGCCTTTGAGCGCGGCGGGATCCTTGACACCCTTCATGGTGCGGCGGTTAATGGCAAAAACACACTGCGGCGCACGATCCTGAAGCACAAACGCCTGCATGGACTGGCGCTTCGTCTGCATCGAAAGCGTGTGCTCAAACGCCCCCGAAACCACATCCGCTGAGCCGCCGACCACAGCCTGAAGGGATTTCGATCCGCCCTGAAAGTCCACGACTTTGACGTCAAGTCCCTCGTCCTTATAAAAGCCCATCCAATCGGCGAGCGCCATCGGCAGGTAGTAGTAGAGGTTCTTACCGCCGACGGCAATGGTCACCGAGCGCTTTTCGGGCTCGGCGGCAAAAACGCCGCGGGGCGACGAGCAGACGATCCCGGCCGCGGCCATAGCGGCGGCAGCAATAAAGTCTCGGCGGGACATGAAGGCAAAGGACTGGAACATGACGGCATCCTCAGGAAAAAAAGCTGGAAATCGTTTGATGCGGTCTTTCAAAAGAAAGACGGCAGGCATCGGGATGCGCTCAGCGCAGACCGCCATAAATGCAGTCATGCAGTCAGGTCAACCCTCTGCGCGTTGGGGCGGGGCGGGAGGGCGGCCTCGAAAAGCTTGAAGCACAAGGCTTCAGCAGAAACCGTCCTCCACCCTAAGGTGCAGCGCCGACCGCGGCGGCAGGCGCAGCCCTAGGTGCAGGGGCGGAAGCCGGAGACTCTGCCCGCCTGCAGCAGATGCTGCCGAAGCGGCATCACTCATATGCAAGGCAGTGAATTTCATCGCAGAATCTCCGAAATAAAAGACGTAGTTGATTGAGCTTTATGGAAACTTCTTTTCGTTTCCATCTCTAGTGCAGTAATAGTGCACTTTTCCTCGATGGTTTTGTTTGCCGCCTCTAAGCAGATCCGCTTAGGAGAACGGGATATTTCTCAAATTTCCCCGACATTCACTGCAATTTTCTAATAATTGCGCACATGTTTCTTTATTAATCAATTAGATATATAGTTTAAACCGAATTTTTGCAGACATATCCGTCAAATACCTTGCACTAAAGGAGCCGCTCAGCACGACATCGTCCCCATGGACGTATGCCGGTCCGGCGAATCGAAAGCAGCCGTCCGAAACCCCGAACTAAGCATTTAGTCTGTACGGCATATCTCCCAACACGTGCAGGAAAGGCGCAAAAGCCGTGCACGCCGGCGCAGGTTTGGCGCAATGAGCGCCGCCAACAGCCAATGAGGCTGATAGGCTCAAAGAAAACCACTTCCGGTCCTTTTCGGACCTCCGCTTCATGATCCCAGCACCATTGCTTCAATCGACCGATCCGGCGTCTGCGCTCGGTGAACCTGATCCTGACGGCATTTACCGTATTGACGAGACGGATTCGGTTCTCACGCTCGCCCGCTCGCTCTATGCTGCAGACCGCCTGCCGGTCTATGGCTCGATCTTTGCAAACCTGCAGACAGCAGGACGCGGACAGTACGGCCGCGCATGGGAGAGCGCCCGCGGGAATCTTCATGCGGGCGTCAGACTGCCGCTTGAAGGGGTTTATGCCACTCGGGCGTCCGCCGCAGCGACGGCGGCTTTGACCGCTGAAGCGCTGCGCAGTCTCGGCTTCCCGGTGCTCATGAAGTGGCCTAACGACATCATCTGTCTTTCGCCCAATGGGCCGGCCAAAGTGGGCGGCATTCTGCTCGAAGAAACTGACGGGCTCCTCACCGCAGGGATCGGCCTCAATGTCAACTGGTCGCCCGAAGCGTCGGCGCTCCGAGAGGGCGCTGCGCTCCCGCCCGGGCGCCTGGTGCCCCGCGGGGGAGCCGCAATGGATCCCTATGAACTTTGGCGGCGTATTCTGCGTCATCTGCGCGAAGCCGACCCCGTCCGGCTCACCGCCTCCTGGCGAGCGCTCGCGCAGGCTCACCTCCTTTGGCTCGGAAGCGACGTGGCGGTTGAGAGCGCTGAGGGCACCCTGACCGCGGGCCGACTCATTGGTCTCGCGCCCGACGGAGAGCTCCTCCTCGAGACGCCGTCGGGGGAGACAGTCACCATCGACCGCGGCAGTCTCATCAAAGCGGCGCCAACGCCGCACGCCGCAGCAGCGGCAGCGGCACCGCGAAATTGAGTGCCCGGTCGCCGGAGACGCATTGAACGTCTCCCGCCCCGGGCGGCATGAATTCTTCTAAGGGGATTGAAAAGTCTCGGAAACTTGATCCCCAAAAGAGCCGCGCGTGAGACACGCTTTAAAAATAAAGTCTCATACGCAGCACAAAATCAACGCAAGCCTTTAAAACAACTCAAGGGAAGGAATTCCATCCATGCAGCAACGAACTTTTGAGGAAGTACGCGAGAGTCTGCGCGGCAAGGTGATTTTGGTCGCCAACCGCGGCATCCCCGCACGCCGCATCAGCCGCTCGATTCGCGAGCGATTTGAAGCGATTGCCGCCATTACCGCGACCGACATCGACAAAACCGAACCGGCAGCGGCCTCCGCACAGGAACTGATTCTGCTCGGAGCGGACCCGCGCGCCTATCTTGACCTTCCGCGCATCATCCGCCTCGCCCGCGAACGCGGCTGCGTCGCCATCCATCCGGGCTGGGGCTTTGCAAGCGAAGACAATAACTTTCCGAAGCTCTGCGCCGAGGCCGGCATCACCTTCATCGGCGCTACGGCCGAAGCCATGCACCTTCTCGGCAATAAGGTCGAAGCACGCCGCGTCGCACGCAGCCTCGGCATTCCGGTGGTCCCGGGTTCCGACGAATCCGTCGACGTTCCGGGCGCGCGAAAGATCGTTCATGAAATTGGTCTCCCGATCATGCTTAAAGCCGAGGGCGGCGGCGGCGGACGCGGCATTTTCCTCGTGACCAACGAGGATGAACTTGAAGACGCCTTTGAAAAAGCTTCTGCCATGGCGGAGGCCTCCTTTGGCAACCCCCGGCTCTTCGTTGAAAAATACCTCCCCAAGGTTCACCACATCGAAATTCAGGTGATCGCTGACCGCTGGGGCAATGTGTTTGCCTTTGACGAACGCGACTGCACGGTTCAGCGCAACAACCAGAAGCTCCTCGAAGTCACGCCGTCGCCGTGGCGCGGCATGACGCCAAAACTGCGCGCAGAGCTTAAAGACTATGCCCGCCGGCTCGTGCTGGCTGTGGGGTATCACTCGGTTGCCACCGTGGAGTTCCTCGTGACCGAAGCGGGCGAACCCTACATGATCGAGGTGAACACGCGTCTGCAGGTCGAGCACGGCATTACCGAAAGCCGCTACGGCGTCGACTTGGTCGAAGAAATGATCGCCATCGCCTTCGGGAGCACCCTGCGCTTTACCGAGGAAAATACGCGGGCCTCCTTCCATGCCCTTCAGGTCCGCGTGAATCTGGAGGATCCTCAGGAAGGCTTCACCCCCAACTCCGGCCTCATCACCCGCTACGTCTCTCCGGGCGGACCGGGCGTGCGCCTCGACTCGAACCTCTCCGCCGGCTATGAATTCCCCTCCAACTACGATTCCGCCGGCGCGCTTCTCATCACCTATGCCCGTGACTGGCAAAAGACGCTCGGGATCATGGACCGAGCGCTGCAGGAATACGTGATCGGCGGCCCGAAGACCACCATTCCCTTCCTGCGCCGAGTCGTGGCCCATCCGAGCTTCCGCGCGGGTGAAGTGACCACCACCTTCATCAAAGAGCACCCGGAGATTCTGCGCTACACGGATTTGGAGCCTGAAAGCGAACGGCTCGCCAAGCTCGTCGCGGAAATTTCTGCGCGCGGCTTCAACCCCTACGTTTCGCTCGGCGAATACCGCTCGAAGACCACGCCCAAACTGGCACACTTTCAGCCCTTCTCGCCCGAGCTCTCTGAAGCGGCGCGAAGCCGCCCCTCGCCCTATCCGCAGGGAGACCGAGAAGACCTCCTCGCCTTCATCCGCGACACGGGCCGCATCCACTTTACGGATACGACCACGCGCGACATGACCCAGTCCAACCACGGCAACCGCATGCGTCTTGCTGAGGACCGGCTGGTAGGTCCCTATCTGGACAGCGCAGGGCTCTTTTCCATCGAAAACGGCGGCGGGGCGCACTTTCATGTGGCGATGCTCGCCAACATGACCTATCCCTTCGAGGAAGCCCGCGAGTGGAACGCTTTTGCCCCGAAGACTTTGAAGCAGCTCCTCGTGCGCTCGACCAATGTGCTGGGCTACACCCCGCAGCCGCGCAACCTCATGCGGCTCACGGGCGAGATGATCTGCGAGCACTACGACGTCGTGCGGTGCTTTGACTTCCTTAATGAAGCCGACAATATGGCGCCGATCGCCGAAGTGGTCCTCAGCCGTCCCGATAAGCTCTTTGAGCCCGCCATTGCGCTTTCGCGCGCGCCGTGGTTTGACGTCAACTACTGCCTGCAGTCCGCCGAAGCCGTGGTCGACATGACCGCCAAGATCATGGGCGTGCCCGAACAGACCGCCGTCCGCCGCATCACGCTCGGCCTCAAAGATATGGCGGGCGTCTGTTCGCCCGCCTTCATGACGGCCTTGGTGACGGCGCTCAAAAAACGCTGGCCCGAACTTGTTCTCCACTACCACCGTCATGCCGTCGACGGTCTCTTCCTGCCGGCCTGTGCCGCCGCGGCCGCTGCGGGCTGCGAAATCCTCGACGCTGGGCTCGGCGCCTCGGTGCGCAGCTACGGTCAGGGCGACCTCTTGTCGCTCGCTGCCTATCTTGAAGACGAACTCGGCATGAAGACGCTCTTAGACCGCGAGGCCGTCGCCAAAGCCAACTTTGCCGCCAAGCAGGTGATGCCGTGGTTTGACCGCTACTGCTCGCCCTTTTTCCAGGGCGTCGACTATGACGTCACGCGCTACCAAATGCCCGGCGGAGCCACCTCTTCTTCGCAGGAAGGCGCTGTCAAGCAGGGCTACATTCAGCTGCTGCCCTTCATGCTTGAATTCCTCGAGTGCTCACGCCGCATCGTGCGCTACCACGACGTCACGCCGGGCTCGCAAATCACCTGGAACACCGCTTTCCTGGCCGTTACCGGGGCCTGGAAGCGCGGCGGAATGCCTGAAGTGGAGCGGCTCCTCAACGCCGTGCGCACGGCGGGGAGCAAGCGCACGAACCTCACTCAGGCCGAGCGCGATGAGCGCCTCATCATCTACATGGACTGCAACGAAGCGTTCCGCAATCTGCTGCTAGGCAAATTCGGCCGGCTTCCGCTCGGCTTCCCCGAGGATTGGGTCTATGAAAGCGCCTTCGGGGCAAAGTGGCGCGAAGCCCTGCGCGACCGCCGTGCGGAGTCGCCGCTCCTCACGCTCGCGCCCGCCGACCTTGCCGGCGAGCGCGTGAAGCTCGAAAGTCTGATCAAACGTCCGGCCACCGAAGAAGAATTCGTGATGTACATGAATCATCCGGCCGACGCGCTCAAGACCATCGAATTCCGCCGCCGTTTCGGCGACCCCAACGCGCTGCCGCTCGACGTGTGGTTTGAGGGGCTCCGGTCGGGCGAAACGCTCAACTTTTCGAGCTCAGACGGCAAACCCCACCAGATGCACATTTTGTCGATTGATCCGGTGACCGAAGAGGGTTTCTCCACGGTGCGCTATGTGCTCGACAGTGAGATCCTCACCTGTGCCGTGAAGGTGAAGGAAGGCACGGGACCGAAGTCGACCGTGCTGCGCGCAGAACCCGGCAACGTTTATCAGGTGGCCAGCCCGCGCAAAGCCGACCTTTGGATCGTGCACGTAACCGAAGGCGACATTGTCAAAGCCGGTCAGGAGCTTTTCAATGTCTCGATCATGAAGCAGGAAAAGGCTGTCTGCGCAGCCGTCGACGGGATCGTCAAGCGCGTGCTTAAGCGCGCTGACTTTGCTCAGACCCGCCGCATGGTCCCGGTGGAGGAAGGCGAACTGATTGTCGAACTCGCCCCGGTGCCTAAGCGATGCACGGCCTGCGGCACACCCGCGGTCTCGCGCGATTCGCTCTTCTGTTCAGTGTGCGGCGCCAGACTGCCTGATGAAGCTGAGGCGAAATAAAGTCACATTGACTTAATAAGCTTCACGGCCCGCCGCATTTCGATGCGGACGGGCCGATTGTTATCCGAACGCGCTGAAGGTTATTTCTTCAAAGCCGCCAAAGCTGCGAAGGGATTGGGGCGCTTCTCTTCCTGCGGTTCTTCCCCGTCGCTCCATTCGCGCTTTTCTTCGCAGGCATCATGCACGACCATGCGGGGCAGCGCCAGAATAGCTTCTTCTTCAACCCACTTTTCGAGGTCGAAGCTGCGCGATCCTACGAGGACATCTTCGTCCTCTTCGTCATCCTCAATCGGAAGGGCATTGGCTTCTGCTTCCGTTCTAACCAAACGAAAGACTGCTCCGGAAGCAATGTGCACGGACATGGGTTTCAGGCATCGGGCGCAGGAAATGTCCACGTCGCCTTCCATATCAAGATCCACGGCAGGAAGTCCGCGGCGTTCGCCGAGCCCCGTCGCGACGAATCGGAGCGTGCCGTTTTCCGTAGCGGTGAAGCCGAGCAAATTGGGAAGATCCTTCACGGCAACTTCGCCTTCAATCGTCTCACCTCGGCGGGCGAGCTCAAAGATGTTAATGAACTGCGGCATGGCTCAATAGCTCCTCAACAAAAGTCTGCCTTCGCACAGCGAACTCCCCATCAAGCCTTCATGTGTATATGGCTCTTTGGTTCGAGCGGCACCAAGTCTAGCCTATCCGCATCGAACCGCTCTTTAAATGCAGTGTCTATAGAGGCTTGCGACTACAATCCACTACACCATGAAGCCTCTCCTTATTCTTGCCTCAAGCTCCCGCTACCGGCGCGAGCTCCTGGATCGACTGTGTCTGCCCTATGAATCCATTTCTCCGGATGTGGATGAAAGCGCTCAGCCCGGCGAAACGCCGCGCGAAACAGCCCTCCGCTTGGCCGAACTAAAAGCACGTGCTGTCTGGAACCAGCATCCGGGATCCGTTGTCATCGGCTCCGATCAAACGGCCGATCTGCACGGCGTGCGGCTTGGCAAACCCCATACCCGTGAAAATGCGGTGAAGCAGCTCAGCGCCATGCAGGGTGAAGAGACCGTCTTTGCGACGGCACTCTGCGTCATCGACGCCCAAGGGCATGCTCACACCGCCGAAAGCCTCACACGGGTGCGCATGCGTCCTTTGAGCCAAAGTGCAATTGAAGCCTATATCGACCGCGAAAAACCTTTTGACTGCGCGGGTTCAGCGAAAATTGAATCGCTCGGCATTGCACTGATGTCTGCCGTATCCTCGGACGACCCCACCGCACTGATTGGGCTTCCGCTGATGAAGCTCACGACACTGCTTAAAGAGGCCGGCATTGAGGTGCTTCCCGGCCTATAAACGCAGTCATTGCCCAAAACTTTCATTCAGCCCGCCCGTTTTCCCCTTTTTCTAAGGACGCCGTGATGTCTGGTCAGCTCTATCTTCTGCCGTGCCCCATCAGCGAAGCACCTGCGCTTGATGCGCTTCCGGCGTCGACCGTTGAAACGGCCCGCCGTATTGATCACTTTCTCGTTGAAGCGGCGAGAACGGCCCGTGCAACGCTTAAAGCCATGGGTCATCCCAAACCCATTGCAGACCTTGACATTGTTGAAATTGGTCATGATCCGGCCCCCGAATTGATCAGCGAATGGCTCCAGCCCGTGCTTGACGGCGCCGATGCGGCCGTTCTTTCCGAATCCGGCTGTCCCGGCGTTGCCGATCCCGGTGCACAGATTGCCGCACGGGCGCATGAATTGGGCATTCGCGTCGTACCGCTCACCGGCCCCAGTTCGATTCTCTTGACGCTCATGGCTTCGGGGCTCGACGGTCAGCGCTTCCGTTTCTCGGGCTACTTGCCTAAGCACGATGCTGAACGGCGCGCTGCCATTCTGGCTGCCGAAAAAGCGAGCCGCGCAAGCGAAACACAGCTCTTTATCGAAACACCGTACCGCAACACTGCGCTCCTCGATGCGCTCCTTGAAACACTGGCGCCCGACACACGGCTCACGGTAGCGATTGATGTCACGGGACAAAACGAATCCATCCGCACATTAACGGCTGCTGCCTGGAAGGCGATTCCTAAAGCAATGCGCACGCTGCCTAAGCTCCCGACTGTATTTGCTTTCCTCGCTAAGCCAGGCAAAACTGCGCCTCGGTATGCCCCGGAATGTGCCGGCGGCAAGCGTGCCCAAACCGCACCGTCCTCCAAACCTGCGGTCCTCAACAATCGGCCGAAGCAAGCTTACAAAACGCACCGGCCTGAAGGATCGCCCGTCAAGACACCCAAAGGAGGTCGTTGATGGACGCCATCATCGAATACGCATCAACGCCCGAAGGCATGCTCATCGTTGTCGGTGTTGCCTTCATCGGCATCGTTTTGCTCCTCACGGCGCTCATTTTCTGGATTGGTTCGCTCCTGCGCCGCCGCGGCGTCAAGATCGATCAGACGCCGGATACGGACGAGGAGACCACTGACAGCTCTCCCGCTGCGGACGAGTCCGCATCTCAAGATCCGCTGGCCGCATTTGATCGTGAAGCCGCAGAACAATCTGCCCGAGCCGCATCCAAAGCCCCTATTGCGCTCGCCCGTCTGCGGGCTGCCGGTCCAGACATTACCGCCGCTGCCGAACCCAAGCTGCCGGAACCCGTTTTGGAACAGAATCTGTCCGTTCAGTCTGCTCAAGCTCCGGAATCCGCCCCCGCCGTCTCGGCTTATGCCGCAGAAGCACAGCCGCCGATGCCGGCAGCTGCCGCACCGGCTTTTTGGGAATCCCCGGCAAAACTGCAGCCGAAGGCGCCCGATCCGCTCGCCGGCACTCGCTTTCTCCTCACGCTTCCCTTTGAACGCCGATCGGGCTTATCCATGGCTCACGCCGACCTCTGCGGGATTGGCGTGGAGGCAGTCTTTTTTGACCCGGAACCGGTTTCCCGTTTGGATGAAGACGCAGTAAGACTGGTGCCGTTTCTTCCGGCTAACGCGGCGAAGCTTCTTCTGACGGAATCGGACCGCGAAACGTTCAAAGCCGGCGCACTCTGCGCGCAGCCCGATGCTGTGCTGGAGCTCCCCGCCGGTCTCATTGCACTGGAATACAAATCTAAAGGCGGGCGCTTTGACGATCCGCTGCGCTGGGCTGAAACCATGCGCACCAAAGACCTGATCCAGACGGTGCTCGCCGCCGCAGCGCTTTCCGTCGCGGCGGGCCGTCCCGCTGCCCCGGTGCTTCGGACCACCAATGCCGTTTTCTTCCTGCGCCCGACCAACGAACTCAAAAATCTGCTTTCGGCTCATGTCCAGGAAGCCGAGAGCTTTCTGCTCTCCACGAGTGAAGGTGCGGGACGCCCGGGCATCAGCGCCTCGGACTACGCTGCACTGATGATTCCTGCGCTCGAAAAGCTTTATCCGCGGGAACCAAGTTCCGGATCCGAAGCCGGTGAAGCTGCGCATCAGGAAATGCTGAGAGCGCGATAAGCGACATTCTCGAAAAATCCCGGCGGAAGACTGTTCAGAAACGCTTTCGCATGGACTGCTTTTCGCTTGGGCGAAACCTCCAGTGTCGCCCACCCGCAGCCTTCAGGACGTTAAAAAACCTGTGTGTGACGAAGCCGCTGAAGCGCTGCGCACACACTGAACGGACTAAGCAGATCCATCTCTCTCATGCCACCCGTAATACTCGGCGTGCGCATTCGTGATCGTCTGATGATCTTCAGGATCAATGAGGACCATGTTCTCCGGTACATCCATGCCGCCCATACTTACCGGCTTCACATGGTGCACCTGCCAGCCCTCGGTATCGTCAATTCCGTGAGCATCCAGAAACTCGGCCCTGACGCCGGGATCCCTCGATACATCTGCAGTGCTGACGTACGCTGCATCCGGGTCTTCACCCGCGGCAATAAGCGCCTGGAGATCGTTTCCATCGCCCACGAAGACGCCGTTCTCAACACCCGGGAGGCTGCAGGCGTCTCCATTGAGCGCGCAGCCGTCGCCCTGGGGCGCACTGTCATCGATAAGTGCTCCGCCCGCAGCGACGTAGACGGCAGCCTGACAGACCGCCGTCATGCGCGCTTTGTTCTTTTCCGTCAGAAAGTCCCTGTCATGGAGCAGCGCATCGGCACCCGAAGCGGCAAGTCCCACGCTGGATTCAACGGCATTGACGGCTCCGGCAACGACGCTTGCTGCTCGGCGAGCCGCAATCCTCCCGGCCTTGCCGAATTCCCCCTTGGCAACATGCGTACAGCCTTCAATCAGATCTCCAGCCGTGCCGCATATGCCGCTGACGACGCCCTGAGCGGTCCCTTTAGCAACATCACCAAAGAAGTCCAGAGCATCCGAGAATCGGCTGTCATCCGATGTCGACTTGATAAAAGGCGTGAGTTCAAAGGCCATTTTTTTACTCCAATGAGACCCGTCCGAGTCCGAAGGTCGAGTTCTTGCCCACGTGGGCAAGCGTCGCACACGCCGCAAGCGCGGTGAAGGCGAAAGGGACATTGGACAGCCGGATTTCGCCCACTACACCGCCAAGGCTCATTCGTCGATCCTGACGATTGGAATAACGTGCCCAATCGCGCCAAGTGAGATGCGACGCCAATGCAACGCCTTCAGCAGCCTCTGCGAGACCCGCAAAATCAAGCCCCAGCGGAGTGCGGCACTGAAACTCATAAATGAGCGCAGTGCGGCGCATCATCGCAGTAAGAAGCCCCCGCGCCGTGATCTCTTCGGAGCGAAGCGGTCGGCCGTTCTTCTGCAGCCGCAAGGGCGTCGTCACCTTGAGCACAATCTCTTTTCCTTGGGGGAGCGGCATCGTGGTTTCCGGGACATGCTCCCGAATGCAGTCTTTTTCGCCGTCGAGAACGCACACATCACCAGTCGGATATTCTGCGAACAGTGTTTTAAAGACCGCTTTGCCGCGGCCAACATCGCGTGAAAATGCGCGCTGGAATGCAAATACAACGAGTGCGAGGTGATAGAGCGCACGCCCAAAGAGCACGAAGTGGAATTCGAGCGTCTCTCCATTCTCGTACGTCCGAGCTCCCCAGTTAGGCGGCTCAATAACGTACGCATTTGGAATCTGTGAAAACTTTTGCAGCGTGTGCTCTTCGGGCGGCGGCGTCTCGAAAATATCCGTATAAGGACAGCTGCGGTACAGCGGACAGGCTTTGCAGTCTTTCTGCCGCGTCATACAGGCAACACGCCGAAGTGCGCCTCCGAAGGCGCCGCGAATGGTGGAGCCGGAATATTCGGGCAGATGCACCGGTTCAGTCACTTCGAAGGCAATGCGGTAGCGCACCATGGGGAGCGTTACGCTCTCCATGGTGTTCGGACTCAAGAGAACTTCCTGAAGACCAGCCATCAGCCTTCACCTCGGAGCGTCTTGAGCTGCGACTTAAAGAGCCTCTCAGCCTTGCCGCGATACATGTCTTTCTTCTTCATGAGCGGCTGAATTTGAAGCGCCAGCTGCTTCTTGTCCTCGGCATTCGTCCAGGAGAGCGCTTCTTCAAGGAGTAATTTCACTCGATCGAAAAGCAGCGTACCCGGCTGAACAATGCCGGGGAACTTCGCGAGAGCTTCACAGATTTCGACTGCTGCGCGGCGCTCGGGCGACATAGCAGCCTTGGCACGCTGAGCGGCCTCCTCCGCCTTTTCAGCTTCCTGACGGCGGCGAATCAAGTCGGCCTCCTCAGCTGCAGTCTTGTCAAGCAGCGCCTTACGCTCAGCACGGAGGTCCGCAATGAACTGCCACTCCTTGGAAAGAGCAGCGGGCAGCTCCTCGCATGCGTGACGAGCGCACCACTCTTTGAGCGCTTGAACGTCGCCAGCCGGATCGGCTTCAAGAATGGCCCACCCGAAAGGCTGAGCACCAAACTTTTCGTCCGCATCGCTTGTGATATAGGCTGTGGAAGCGCCGGTCTTAAATCTGCCGGGAAGCGCATCCGGCGCGTCGTCAGGCATGTGAATCGTCTTGCTTTCTGCGCCCGTATTTTTGCCCAGACGCACAAGCGCCAGCCGCCCGGACTCAAACTGAGGCTTCAGCTCGGCAAGCAGCTTCATAATCGATTCCAGCCATGCGGGCGCTGCTTTGCTGTAAAAGAAAGTCTGCGAGAGCAGCACGAGCATCGAATACGCGTGGAGATCCTTAAGGATTTCCGTGACGGTTTTATAGACCTTCTCAATGCCCAGTGTGTTTTGACCGCTAGTGAGAACGACTTCGCCTTCAAACTGACGGTAGAAACCCGGCACCACGGCTTCAAAACCGTTGCCGATTCCTAAAGGCTCAGCATCCTTTTTATGCACGCGGTCGGCATAGTAAAGACGAGTGGCAGCCTGAGGAGTGCGAAGCTGCATGTCGCCGACCTTCAGAAAGCGCATCGGCGATTTATCAAAGTCGCCCCCGAGCAGTCTGGCCTCTTCCTTGGAACCGATGGAACGCAGCTGATTGATACGCTCTTTAAGAGCAGTCGAAATCATCCCCTTCAGGGAGGAACCAGGGATCATCGGCAGTTCTCCCGCCTCAGAGCGGGTGAAAACCAATCTTTGGAAGGCGAACTGCGCCGTTTTCTTCTGTCCGCCCTTAACTTGCGGCTTAGGGCTCAGCATACTGCGGTACTTCTGAACGGCTTTGCCGCTCACAGGCACGATGTTCGAGGACCAAGGCCGGAAGATATCGATGTTGCGCGCGTAGAAGCGGTTGATTTCCTCAATCACGCCATTCTGCACAGCCGTCATGAGACCGCGCCGTTCCTGAGGCAGGAGTCCGACGAGGCCGAGATTGAAACTGTAGAGGAAGTTCCGATCGGCATCGATGACACTGTTTGTGGGCTCGTAATCCACGCCGCAGCCGATGTGAATCGGCGAAAGAGGGGTGAGAAGCAGCCGGTGCGTCGAAAGAAATGGACTGTTCATCTTAAAAATTCCTTCTGCAGCCTTCAGAGGACAGCGATTACAGGTGCGTAGCCCTGATGCACTGCCTGCGGCTGCGAGGGCGAAACGCCGCCGATGCCGCAGCCGAAAAACTCAGCGCTCGTCGGCAGCTTCGTCTCAACACAGGCTCCCGCAGCAGCCAGCAGAAGAGGCCGTTTAAAGGGTGCGCCCGCGACTGCAAGCACGTCGCCATGGCGTCCGAAATGCGTCCTTGCCTTGTAGTAAGTCTTTGCAGGGAGAATATCGGGAACGCTGCTCAGTACGCACGAGGCGAGCGTAATGTGTACCTTTGCGGCCCGGGGTGCCGGCAGGACCTCGGGTTCGCCCTCAATCTCATATTTGCCGAGACCGACGCTGGCGTCTCGCCCGAACCCAGAAAGTCCTACGTATTCGAGCGCCTGAGCAAACTCCGCCCGATCGATGCGAGTCTCATCGAGCACGATCTGCACGCAAAGCGGTACGTTCTGATTGAACCAGGTATCACTCTTCATATAGGGCGCAAAAACACCCGTACCGGTCGTAAGCGTACGGCGATTGATGGTGTTATGCACCCGCGGGCCGGTGATTCTGAGAGAAGAAGAGTCCGAAGAAAACCGTTGCGCAGCCTCAGCATCCGTATAGGAAAGATCACGCCATCGGCTCAGGGGTTCAGAGAGCTCTGCGAGCGGCATCCAGGCCTTCTTCTTCAGATACTTGCGGTCCGAATCATCATGCTGCGCCCAAAACTGGGCAGGCAGTGCGGGCAGCGGAATGCATCCCTTCGGAAAAGCATCGGCGACTACTGCAAAAGGCCGGCCCTCGCAGTAGCCATCCAACAGCGCCTCCAGGCGTTCCTTCCCGTAAAGACGCAGAATCGCCCAGCAAAGCTGCCCAAAAAGCGTTTCCCCCAAAAGCGGCGAGCCGAAAGGTGCCTTCGGGCGAATAGTGAATCTCAGCGCAGTCATGCCGCACCTTTACTTCGTCTGAGTCTTGAAAGGATCGAGTTTGGCGAATTCCGCCTGCCGGTCCTGGCCGTCGATCGTCAGTCCTTCGAGGGCGATTTTGCCGTAGCCGCGTGACCCAGAGCCGCCGAGGCTGTCGAGCTCAAGGAGCTTGAGGCCGGCGAGGACTGTCGGCAGCAGCGTCTTTTCTTCATCATCAATCACCTTGACGGTAAGACGGAAGTCAAAGAGCGCCCCTGCAATCACCCGTTCGGTGTAACGCGGGTTGCGGGCAACACCTGAAATACGGTCGATCGCATTTTCGCTCTTCGCTTCGGTCGGCAGTTCGTTGGCCTCCTCAACACGGCTGATCCATTCGTCCTTGAGGTCGCAGTCCCAAAAGGACAGACGCGTGGGCCCAAGCTCATAGGACTCAGCATCCGTGAGCTTGTCGGAGCCGCCCGTGCCGAAGAGCTTCAAGAGCGTCAGCACATCCGTATTCCCGTTCGAATGCTGGTAGTCGCGGTAGCTGAGCGGTTCGGGCTTCACCGCGCCCGTGCGCCATTCGAGCAGACTGCGGATCTTGCCCTTCAGACTCGAGCCGGGAATGTAGGGACGGCCGGTAAGCGGATTCCGCACAACAGCGTTGTCGATGCCGCCAATATGCATTTCAGTATCGCCTCCGCCGATATGAAGACCGGAGAGGCAGCGGAGATTCGCACGGATCGTCAGGATTTTGGTAAGTTTCATGGCCTTGTTCCAACTGCAGATCAGTTTCTTTTGTTAAGGGATTCGAAATACTTCTCAAAACCGAGAAAAGCTTCGAAGAAAAGCTTTGCCGCATGAAGCGTCTTAGGCGACTTAACTTCGCGGATCAGGTTGTTGAAGAGATCACGGAAGTTCTGATCGATCAGATCTCGGCTCTGGGCGTAAGCGGCCTTTGCGCGCATCATCTGAATGAAAGGCAGAAGCTCTCTGAAGCACTTTTCCTGCTCTTCGGCCGTCTGCTTATTGAAGACCTTCTCGTGCCACATCACGAGTTCGTCATAAAAGCGGCGCAGCTGCGCCTGCTTGTTGCACTTTGTGCTTCTGCAGCACCTTGCCGCCTCTTCGGCCGTGTCGGCGTAGAGTTCGGATGAGTCCGATTCAAGACTGATCTTCGGCAGCGCTGACGAAGCGTAGCTGGGGGTGTTGTTTGCCATGTCGTCCCTCACTTGACCTCACGAATGGAATAAAAGACATTGCTGAGCGGGATGCGGAAGGCGGCTTGATGCCGCTCCACTCCCCGCGCAACAGTTTGAAGAAATTCATTGCGCGCCTGTTCGACGTCAACGCTGCGCCGGCGAGCCTCGCGTTCGAAGAGCCGCGTGGTGTTGTAGTAGAGCCGGCTGCGCCACATGCTTGCAGCGGGATTGCGCGTGTCTGCGGACATGTCGAGGATTTCAAAGAGCCCGTACATGTATGCAGTCGTCACCCCATATTCATCAGCGGCTCGCCGCAGGAACGCTTCGAGATCATGGAGTGCCTGCAGGTCTTTCCACTCGACAATGTTTGCGAAAAGCGCAAGGCGATTTTTCCCTGCAGCTTTTGCATCGCCCAGAGCCTCTTCGGCGAGCTGCGACAAAGTCTTCGCCGGTACGGCGGGTTTGGTCATTACGAGCCCTGCAGAGAAATGAATCTCTGGGTTCTCGGCAACGTAAGCATCGAAATCCTGCTTGAGACGCGCCGCGAGCTGCTGTATTTCGTGCCAGGGCCCGATCATGAAGAAATCGTCGCCCCCCGCAAAGACGGTGTAGACGTTGCGGTACGACTGAGCGCAAAGCAGCGGCAGCCACGTCGAGAAGAAGCCGTTCATCTTGCGCGAGAGCTCAGCAGTCTTCGCGAAATTGAGTGTGCGGCGCTTTGCCGGATCGCGGTCTTCATGCACAAGTCCGCGGCGGAAGATAAGCCCGAGGTTATCGACGTCGCCCTTGAGCGTCATAACCGCGCGGACACCGTGTCCGTCTCGCACATCTGCTGACGCTAGGTCTTCAAATGTTTTGACTTCCCCGAGCCGGCCGCGGCCGACTGTTTCACCCTGAGCGTCTGTCAGATCCGTCTCTTCGAAGTGCGGCACGTAGCCGTTAATTGCTCGGCGGGCCAACCCCTTCCAGAGCACTTCGTCTTCGGACCCCGGAAGTGCGAAATCCCAGCAGCGCAGGAGATCGCCCGAGCGCCCGAGCGCTTCAATGCGCTTATCTGCACCAGGCCTCTGAGCGAAGGCCGCGCGATAGCCAAAGATCGGCATTTCGCACACAAGAAGCGATTCGGAAGACTGAACTTCCGCCGTTTCTTTCAGAATCAGCAGATGCTCATGCTTCGTGAGCGCACGGCCGATGAGAATTTGGTCGCGCGAGAGAGCGCAGGAGGCTCCGTCGGCCAAACCATCGGCCGGCAGTTTTGCCTGCCATCGGCACACCCCGTGCGGGAAATCGGCGTTGAGCACGACTTCCTTTCGCTCAGCAAGATCAAAGCGCTGAAATTTAGCGCTTTCCATATCCGCAAAGAGTCGGTCGAGCAGGTCGCCGTAGCGCTTGGCGGTGAAGTCCCGGCAGGAGGCCTCGGTTGACACCAGTCCGACACTGCAGGTGGCAAACGCATGATCAACAAACCATGCGTTAAGCTCGCGGCGCACTTGGTCGAGCGCTTCAGCCGACGCTTCCGTATTCGGCGCAACGATCAGGAACTTGCCCGCAGCATTGATGATGAGGCTGGTCGGCGGAAGTGAGAGCGCTTCGAGCACTTTGAGCGCCGCCAGTTCACAGATGAGCGACACGTCAAAAGACCGCCCGCGGAGCACCTTCGCAGAATTTTTGTTTGTTTCGGCGCCTTCGCTGAAAATAAAGTCCTGAATGCCGAAGAAGTCGCCTTGAATGAGGAGAAATTTCGCTTCGTCCTCCTCAGCAAGGGATCTCAGGCGCTCTCCTGCGGCACTGTCCGTTTCGCCCCGCGCCTCGTGCCATCGCCAAAGCGCCGTGGCAAGCGCCGCCGTCGTCTTGGCATGATCGTAGAGCGATACGTCGGGCTTCACGCCGCTTTCGGCAAAAAACGGTATCGCATGGGTATAGGTGAGCAACAGTGTGTCAAAGGCATCGAGCCAAAGCGGCCATTGACTGGTGAAGCTGCCCGCAACAGCATCGACACTGCTTTTGCGAAGTGCTTCTGAGAAGGCTCTCCACAGTTGAGCGTATTCATCCGAAGCCGCCGCGTCCGTACGGGGCTCAGACTCAGCAAGATTCACTGGGAAAAGCGACTTCGGTGTGAGGGGCTGAAGGGCATAGCACTTCTTCAGCGCATTGGCGGAAAGTGTTCGGCCCGGATCACTAATCGAAACCTCTTCGAAAAGAGCACGCAGCCGCGTACGCAGAGGGTTCTGCGCCTTGGCGCTCTTTCCCTCGTCGTCATAGAGCTCACGCTCAAAACCCGCCGACAGGCGCCCTGCCGTGGCAACGACTGACTGCAGGAAGGTTTCTGGCCGCTGCAGATGTGTGACAACCTTTTCAAGCGTTTCGCCATTCGCCTCATCCGATCCCTGCGGACTGAAGGGAGCTGTCTCGCCCTAATGACATGGACCACCCACCTACCCAGTGCGTCACAACGAAGCGCTGCA
>ERZ779894.1073-NODE-1073-length-29527-cov-143.444931_pt1 | contig 29527 bp, 32 predicted proteins | sample MGYA00511587_ERZ779894 | MGnify/ENA primary metagenome ERZ779894 (study PRJEB29588, sample SAMEA2160490) | human gut metagenome | biome: human gut; feature: human-associated habitat; material: faeces | place: Denmark | collected 2008/2010 ... | reverse complement strand
ACAAACGGTCGTGCATCGGGGCGGGCAAATTCTCCAAAACCCAACGGGGGTTGTTGTGCAAAATGTACCGTCCAAAGTGCATTATCATAAGGGCGTCGGCATTCCACAACGTCGCCTTAACATCGGGGTAATAATCGGCGGCGGCTCGTTGGTATCGCTTTTTGCGCTCCGGCTTTTCCTCCCCCTTAACCCGCAATTTCAATTCATTTTGCCATTTTTGGGGGTGTACCAAAACAAACGGTACGTCGCACATGGCAATTATCGTTTTCAGTTTCTCGAACTCGGATAACAGTTTTTGAACCCGGAACGCCTTACCGGGATTGTCGGTTATATCATCCGGGCGCAATTGCACCTTTTCGACGAATACCAACGGGCGGCAAATAGTCTTTATATAATTAAACCATTGCCGCAACTCCATAAGGTCGCCCGGCATTTTTATTACCTCGGTTTTATGGTTCGGACGCCAAACGGCAATCCCCCCGGTTTTTCCGGGGTCAATCCCAATAATACAATCAATCGTTATTTTGTTCATTTCCAAAAATCTAAATAGTTATCAATCTGCAATTCGTCCGCAATCATACGGTCGAACGTGCGTTTTATCTCTTTGTCCCTCGCAATTTCATACGCCGTAAAATCCAATTCCGGGGCGTCGGTTCCCTTACGTTGGACGTGGTACGCCTCGTACTTGTTGACGAACCCACGGGCGACACGTTGCATATATCGGGCAAATGCTTGTTTGCGGTCGTCCTCGGTTCCGGCAACCTCATTGGCAAAACCCAACTTTCGCAACCAATCATAAATCAACATTCCGTCAGTAATCCCCAACACAAACCGCCCGGTATATTTATATTGCAAAAATACCTCCCTACATCGGGCGACGATTTGGTTGTGATAATACCGTTTTTCCTCCGGCGTCAATTCCTTTTTCGGCTCCGGCAATGCCTTATACGCTTTATGTATAACCCCGTTTTGTTTCCGGCGGTATGCGCTCAATATCTTTGCGAAATAATCGGCGTTAAACTGTTGGTAATGCTTTTTGTCCGGATTGCCTTGGCTGTCTTTCGGCAAATAGTCGTCCAATTCCCCGGTTGTCGCCAACTCAAATGCCAACTTAATATCCGCCAATGTCATTTGCGAATAGTATTTTTTGAGTATATCCAACAACCGGGTACAAATGTACGCCCAATCTTCCGGATTGGTCGGGATTATATACCCGACGTCCATTGCAATAAACCGGAACATTTGCCCGGTTTTCGCAATCAACGTGCCGTCGTCAATATCGGCAATTTGCATTTTCGTTGAGGCGGCGAAAATGTACTTTTCGACCCCGGATAATGATTTGGCAACCTCCGGTAATTGCAACATTTGTCGGCGTATGTCGATTGCTTTTGTACCGGGCGTTGGGTTGTATATCGCCAACGCCACGGATTGCGTATTTACTGTTTCCGGCAAATTTTCCATAATCAATAATCGTTGTTAAGAAATTCCATTGCGCCCGCCACGTTCAACTGTTTTTGCGGGGCTTGGTATTCCGGTTTCAAATGCAATTTCTTTTTCTCAATATCGCCCCGGATAAAATTGCGTACCGTCGCAATCCAACCCGTGCGGGTTCGCTTAACTCCCTGTTTGGTTTCCGACCAATCGGCGACCGTGTGGAAATAATAAATCAAATCGACCTTTTCAAATTCCGGCGTCGCAAACAGTTTTTCAAACTCGGAATAATCATTTACGCCGTCCGCCCCGAACTTAACCAATTTGTAAACATCGGAATCGCGAAATATGGACGTTCTTTTTTTATCATTCTGAACCTCCAATTGTTCGTCCGGGAATAAATCCCCGGCAACCTCGTTGGCGGGTTTATCCTTATCAATACCAAAAGAGTTATCTATATCAGTATTTAATATAGGGTTGGATTTTCCAACCGGGGTGGTTGGATTTTCCAACCGGGGGGGTGGTGGTGTTTCGCAACCGGGGTGGTTGGATTTTCCAACCGGGGGGGTGGGATTTTCCAACCACTCTAAAGCCGCCCAATAATTCGTCGTGTACTCACAATAACGAACCTTATTTTTTTCGTACTCAAATTTGTTAATATACTGTTTTTCAACCAACGATTTGAGCAACTTTATAACGGTTGTTTTATCTAATCCCGTCCACTCAATAAGGTATCGCAACGACCCCTTAAAACGGCTTTCCCCGTCTTGACTAAACCCATGTATCAAAGCGAAAACCAACAATTCGTTACCTTTCAACTTTAACCGGGTAATCATTGGGGCTAAAATGGTTATATAATTACTATCTCTAATTGTCATTTTGCAAAAATTTAATATCCGTTTTATCCGCCCGGTTTGCACCATTGCAAGAAAAACGATAACATGAATATTGTCGCAAAAAACAATTTTCGCAACTGTTACTTTTACGCTCAACGGCTTTTAACTTGATTTGTTGTCGTCGTCCTGTATTATTGTCTGTATAAGTCAGCGTAATAATACCGTTCAATTCAATGTCAAATTTCCGTGCCATTGTCGCCGCCCTCCAATTGTTTAACAGGTCCCCACGCTTTACGCACTTTCAAAACATTGTCCGGGCTTTCGTTCGGAACCAACGAAACAACCGGGAACCGGGATTTGTCGCCGGGCTTTTGGGTCGTGGCAAATTGTACGTTCAAATCAAATATAATTCCCTTACAAAATCCCCGTTCCGCCAACATACCGTCGAATGTTTCCCGGATTTGCGGGATTGTGGACGCCGTACCCTTTGTTGAAAACTGCCATACCCCGGCAACGCCACGTACCAACGGTACAATGAAATTCAATGTCAACGTAATTTCCCAACCGTCGTGGCCCTCCTGTTTGCTTTTCCGGTTGGGGTAACGCTTGGCAATAGACAACATCAAATTCGGGTATTCCTCCGTTGTCAATGTTTCGTACTTTTTGCCGTCCCAAACTTGAAACGTTTCGCCGTCGCCCGCCGCAATCAATCGTCCGTCGTCGTCCCGGTACTCGTACCGCTCGTTGCATACTTTCGCCGGGTCGTCGTCCGGGAAAACGATTTGAATTGTTTGGGGCTTTTCGCCGTATGCCTGTGTAAATAACCCGGCATACTTTCCCGTTGGTATGAAATAATCCACGCTTTGCGGGTATCCGTTGGCGTTTTTCATTCCGATTTTTATTTGTCCGACACGGGGTAAAATCAAACGGGATTTTTCCGCCTCCGGTCTGATAATCCTACCTTTTATATTTCCATTCACAACCTTTATGTTTTTTGCGTAATCCTTTGCAACATCTAACTATTAGCGAATTATTAAAACCGTCCCTTTCTGCTAAATTTATAGATTGGTATTCTTTAATAACAACGCCATTTTTAAGCATTAAAACCGCTTTTGATAAGTGGTTATTGGCTCCAAATTTACCCGCCATTGGCTTACTTGCGCTTTTAGATTGCCGTTGTTTTGTAATCGGATTATTGTTATTTTCCGAATGTGTAACCCAACGCAGGTTATCCACATGGTTATTAAACGGGTTCCCGTCGATATGGTCGATACATGGTTTATTTAGTGGATTATCAATATACGTTTCGGCAACTAATCTATGAACATATATAGTACATTTTACGCCAAAATTATAAAGACAAACACACAAATAACCCTTACGCAAAAACGGCTTTAATTCTTTCCCCGTTATTTTAGAGAAAACAACGCCGTTTTTGTTTATCAAATAGCAATCAAATCTTTTTATCGTTTTCATATTTCGGGGTCGTCGTTCAACAATCTTTTCTTATTCTCGTTTTTGGGCTTTTTTGGCGCATTTGCGGGCTTTTGTTCCTTTTCCGGTGCAACAGTCCGTTTTGCCGTCTTTCGTCCCGTGTCGGGCTTCTTTTTCGCCTCCTTTGCCGTTTCCCCGGTGCGTTTCACAATCTTTGTTTTCTTAATCTCCGGTTCCGGCGTTTGTTCCGGGGCAACCGCATCCGCTTTGACGGTATCGGCGGCGTCCGTGGTTTCGTCCGGGGTCGCCTCTTTGGGGGCTTTAGTTTTAATCAATTCCGCCAAAGACAACGATATTACATTTTGGGATAAATCCGGGGCGTCGTCCAATACAACCATACCATTAACCGCCGTAAACGTGTTGTCCCGCTTTTCGTCCTCAATGGCGGCAATCTCCAACAGATAGGGGATTTTCCGTATATTGGGGCTTTCGGTTTGCTCTTTCAGATTGTACGACGGTTTTTTGCGCCAATCTTTCGGGCTGAAATTGAAAATACGGGTAACGGGGAATTGCTCAAAATTGACGTTCCACATATCCCGGTACATTCCTAATTGTATTTCGCTTTCCTCGTAAAAACCTTTTCGCCCGCTTTTGAAATCGACAATTGCGTTAATCCGGTCGTTGCTTCCAATCTTTGCCCGCATGGTACACGGGCAATCAATCATTCCGGCGTACTTGTAATACGGGTGTACCAACGCAATTTCAACGGCTAACGGTCGTACATCATAATCCAATACGAATTGCGCAAACGCCAATACGTCCTTTTTCAAATCGTCGGCGTAATAAATAAAGTCATCCGGCAATCGGTAAACCTCAATGTATTCTTTTAGTTTGCCTTTTAGCCCGTCCAAATCATACGCTCGGTTAATCAATAATTCCTCAAATGCGGCGTGCATAAACGTTCCATACGCCGCCCGTTCGCCTTTGTATCGCTCGGCTTCCTCAATGCCTTTGTTCGCAATCCAATTTATAAGGTGCGGGGCTTTGGGTAATGTTTGGGACAATATAGTTGTAACCGACGGGAAAAACTCCGGGTTCCCGGCGTCGTCATATCGGTAATAATATCGGTGTCCCTTGCTGTTTAACTGCCAAACCTTATACGGGGGTTCAATCAATGTTTTTTCGTCGAAAAACATTGCCGTCATTTCCTCAACCGTCATGCCCGGTATTATCTCAAACACTCCGGTTGGTTGTCCCGGTTGAACATCAACGAACGGGGGAATAATTGTTTGTTGTTCCTCGTTAATCTCCGGGAACATATCCGGGGCAACATTGCCGACGGTTCCCGCAACCTCTTTTACCGGGTCGCCCGGTTTATCGCTCTTTGCTCTCATACTTGTACTTTTTATATTCTGAAATTCCACATAATACCATTGCGGCGCACATTGCCGCAAATAACAATTGCCACGGGTTCCAAAATGCGCCAATCAAACAACATAACCCCAATGCGCCAAACGTAACAATTAGGGCTTTCGCTTGAAACAACTCGGAAAACATGGTTTCGGCGGCGGCTTCCAACCATTCGATAAACTTACTTTTCATTGTTTCCGCCCTCCATGCCAAACAGGTAATCCGCCGTACAATCCAACATTTCGCAAAGAATAACGACCCATTCCGGGACAATCCGTTTGGTCGTGCCGTTACATAAATTCGTCATATTTACCTGTTGTGCGCTCTCGCTTGCACCCTCAAAAAGACGGGCGGCAATGTCTTTTTTCAAAACCTTTTTCCCGTTCGCCTCGGAACGGGCGATTGCTTCGTTTACTCTTAATCTCAATGCCATAACTTAAATTTTTTTTGTTAATAACTTGGTTCGTTGCTCTCTTTGTATCCGCAATTGCGGCACGTTTTTTCCTCCCAAATCGGGCTATATTCCGGCGGGGTCAAATATCCGTCGCCTCCGGTACGTCTATACTCGCCGTCTGTAACCTCCATTTCCCCGCCACACTCCGGGCAATCATCGTCGCCAATCAATACACATTCCAACAGGGCGTCCAAATGTACCGATTTTACAACGTTGATACCAATTGCACGTATAACCCCGGCAATCTCAACAACGGTAATATCCCGTTCGTAACAATCGGAAATCGGGCAACCCCAATTGTCCGGCGTTTCCTCAATTATTTTTTTATTGAGTAATTCCGAAACGATAATGTCGGATACCTGTTTGGCGGGTTTCCCGGAAAGGGTCGCCAACTCGTTTAATTCTTTGCTTTCTTTTACTCTCATATCTTTGCCGGGTATTCCCCCCGGTAGGTTTTATTTTTCTTCTTTATACAAAATTCCCTTATATGGTTTCCCGGTATCGACACTCTTTTTTATCAAATGTCTGTACATACCCCGCTTTTCCGCATCTATATAATTGTCAAAACGAACACATTCTTTCCCGTCCGCTCCATATCCGACTATTTGGCAATTATATTTAATTTTATTTCGCCTTGCGGGTTTATAGTTCATATTTTCCTTTTGCGTACACCAACGTAAATTGTCTGCAAAATTATGATACTTAACCCCGTCGATATGGTCAACGTATGGTTTGTTTTCCGGGTTCGGGATGAAAGCCGCCGCAACTAATCGGCTAACTTGAAACTTCGTATTTACTCTGTTTTTTGATAAAGTAACACATAAACCGGACGTTGCGGGTTTACAAGGCGTCAAAATTATATTGCTATCTAATGACTTTATACGCCTGTAATTGCTTACTTCATATAACCCCTCATAGTCTTTTATTTCTTTCCAAATTTCCATACTACTAATTTTATTCTGCAAATATAAATATTATTTTTGGTTTTGCAAATGAAATAGTATTTCATTTATCTATTTTCCAAAAATATATCTTTGTTTTGCGAAATCATTTTTGCCGGGTGCGTGAAATATCCGATTTTTAACCTACCTTTACAATACCGCATTACCAAAAATCGCTCTCGGTTACTGCGTACCGAACCCCCGGCGTATCTGTTACGTCCGGGGGTTCATCTTTTCCAACGCCATTTGCGCCGCACAATAACAAAATCGGTATATATTGCCATAATATCCCGTTTGGTCGGTTATTTCCTCAATAACGCCCGCCGGATATTCCCCAAACGCCACATATTCGTATTGCGTTGGGTCTAACCCCAATGCGAACTCAAACGTAATGTCAATATATTTGTTCACGACCCGGTTAAATGCGTGGTCGATTGGTATAAATACGTTCGTTTTGCCCTCAACGTATTGCACCCGGTCGGGAAATAACAACGTCAGCAAATGCGCATTTTTATAACACTCTTTGACTGCCGGGCGAACCGTCCGGCGTATCAATTCAATTTCCCGTTCGTCGAATACGTCCGCCGCTTTTACGACCTCAACACGTTTTGCGACGGCGATTGTATCGGTAAAATATTGTCTTTGCCCGGTCGGTTCCCTTATGAACACCCACATACGCCCCGCATTGGGGACAATAATAAATCATTCCATAATCAACGCCGTAAACCTCAATACTATTTTTGTACTCGGTCGGAACGTGGCAATACGGGCAAATTCGACCGCTCAATATTTCCCGTTGTTCCTCTGTCAATCGTATATCCATAACAGGCAAAGCCGGGGTTATTCCCCCGGCTGTAAATATGCGATTGCGTTTAATTCCTTTTGGCGTTCGGTTGCCCAATTAACATTGCGGGCAATCCATTCGTCGGCGGGGTTCTCGGCAATCCATTCTTTCCGATAAGACGGCACAAAGTATGCGGCTTGCTTTTTATACGCCCGTTCGGGATTTGCCAATATTTCCGTCGTGCGGCTCAACCCTTTGCCGTGGTCGCCTTTGCCGATTAAGTCCAACCGCCCAAAATAAAATTCGCCGTTGGCGGTACACGCCACATAATCACGGGCGGACGTTCTTGTTGAAATAACGTTGCCTTTTTCGTCGGTAACGGTGTACTGATACTTTTTGCCTTTCGCTTTCTTGCTCAAAATATACTTTGCCATAATCTTTGTTATTGTGCCGGGGGACGAACCCCCGGCGGGTTATTATCTTAATACTTTCAATTCGCCCCGGCGTTTCTTACGCTCAAATGCGCCCCGGACACACGCCCAATCCTGCGTCATACTTTCCCCGTTGGGAAATATAAGGGTCTGTTTGCCTATATAACTATCGGCGTCGTATCTTTCGCCTTTCGGTTCCAATGCTTGAACAACTACGATATAAACCATATTGCCAATACCTTTGTAAGCAAATGTTTTTCCGATTAACTTGTTTGCGTCCATATCCGTATTATCTTATTTCGTACAAACTCAATGAATTTTCGCACAATACCCACGTCGGGAATTTAGGTTTTTGCAGATAACAAAGGCTATTTAATGCCGCCCGGCTTGTATAAAACCACAACCCAAATTTTTTGCCGATAAAACACATATCGTTTACCCCTGTTTCCCGGAATTCCTCCGACAACATTTGTTGGCTATAAATGATTGACGAAAATTCAACTTTGCCGTCTAACTTGGTTGCAATCTCGGCAATGTCCGTCGCCTGTGTTCTTTTCTTTGTTTCCATATTTGAAATTTATTTGGTTCCGGGAACCCGCCCGGGCGGATTAGTAATAATAAAAGGATATTTTCAAACCCCGGCGCAACTTACAATGTTCGGCGTCTTTGACACAACGGAAAGCACGGCGCAATAATTTGTTCGCCATTTCAACGCCTACTAACTTAATCAAACCGGAAACGCCAACCAACGTGTTAATCTTTTTGCCGTTGAACAAGCCGTTTACTTTGATTTTGAAAGTACGGTTAATTTCTTTTGTTGTATATTCCAAACCGTTGTAAATATCTTCGGGCTTCATTGTATCGCTCTTTTTGTTGCCGGGAAAACGCCCGGTCGTTTTATTAACATGGCACAAAGATAGGGCATTTTATTTTAACTACCAAAAGAATTTTCTTTTATTTTCGATTTTCGGACAAAAAAACGGTTCTTTTGGCACCCCGCAAAGTTATTTTTGGCGAATTTTCATTTTAAGCCACTTTATTTGCCGGGGTGGGTACTTTATCCATTCAAACAAAATAATCGAAATACGGGGCTAAAAACGGGCAAAAACAAAAACGGGGTTGCAACGCTTGGTTACAATCCCCGTTTCCCGGTATTATGAACAATAAAAGTTACTTTTCTATGGTTACGAACTCAACGCCCAATATTTTTGTTGCCGGGTTCTTGCTTACAACATCAATTTCCCGGTTCTTTATCTTTTTGGTTTTCCATAGAAAACCCAACCAACGTTTGTATTGTACCGTTTCGACAATCAACAGTCTATCCCGGTTTATATGCGTCCCGGTAAATTGTCCGTCCGGCGTGGCGCATCCGTGCAACTCAAACCACGGTTCGACAATATCGACGCATCGTAAAACGGTCGTAACCGTATCGCCGGGCAAATATACAACACTATCCCGGACGGTTGCCCGCAATTCGTTAATTGTTTCCATTTGGGTTGTTGTAACCCGTTCCAAATCCCGGTTCTTTGTCTGCAACGTCTTTATCAACGCCAAATCGTCCGCCCGGTACTTTTTGTATTCCGCCAATGACAACTCCAAATTCCCGACTTTGATTGCGTTCAAACTGTCTTTCGTTTGGTACGTCTTGACGTCCTGCAATAGTATTTCGGTATTGCTCCGGTATCTGTCCCGTTCCTCGGTCAACCTCTTTATTTTGACGTGTTGCACCCAAAAGGCGGCGGCAACCGCCAAAATGATTGCCGCCAAAATCAAATACTTTTTCATTCGTTCGTTATGAATTAAAGTTTAACAACCCTTTTGATTGCGGCAACGTGCATATCTGCGATTTGCTCCCGTCCCTCGTTGCTCATTATGAAACGGCAATCTTTTTCGGTATCCATGAAAAAGTTTTCCGTAAGGATTGCCGGGCAACTCGTGTGTTTGAGGATATAAAACGCCGCTTCCTTATCCGGGTCGCCGTCGGCATAATCGAAACGCATACGCCAACCGTCCGGGACGAATACCCGTTGCGCTTCCTCGGCAAATACCGTGGCGATTGCATCCGCTTTCGTTTCTCCGGGCGACGTGTAAACCTCCCAACCCGTACCGCCCCCGGCGTTGGCGTGGACGGATACCAAAAACGCCTTTTCGTTGTAATTGCGGTAAATCTCATTTGCTCGGCGGCAACGTTCCACCAATGACACGTCGTTTGTTTCCGGGGTCAATATCTCGTACCCAATCGCCAAATCGTCCAATTTGGCGGCGATACGTCGCACAATGTCACGGTTAAACTCCCATTCAAACAATTGGGAACCGTCCCCCCAAATGGGGGAACGCTTTCCGGCTGTTTCTTTTCCGTGTCCGTTGTCAAGAATTACAATTTTACTCATTTTCGTTTTCTCCTTTCTTTTTGTCCGGAATATCTTCAATGCACTTTTCAAATTCCGGACGGCTAAACAATTTGAATATATTTACTTTCTTATTAATTCCTTTTGCCTCAAAGTAATTATTAAAGCAACTTGAAATTTCGATACCATACACAACTAACAACAACAACACGGACAATACCGGCATTCCTAAAATCGTGCCGAATGTTTGCCCAAACAACCCCGCCAAAGTTACCCAACAAATATAATCGACCAATTTGTTTATTGCCCGCCTCCATTTCCGGGACGTTCTGATTGGTTCCCCTCGTTTCTTTGCGGCGGCAATGCCAAAACGACTATCGACGAATATTAAAACAATTGCTAAAAACAAAAAGGGAATAAGACTATTGTAAAAGTCCAATAACGGTGCGACAACCGCCGTGGTTGTTCCGTTAATAATGTTACGTTCTTGCATTATTTAAGTAAGGGAAAAGGGGGACGGGCGCACCCGCCCCCGGTTAATTATTCTACCAATGCGGCGTTATTGACTATCACGTTGCTACTTTTTGCGGTTGAACTTCCGCTATCCGTGCAATTGTTCAATTCAATACGGGCGTTCGTTCCGCAAAAATACCCATAACGTGCGTTCAAAGATACACAATTTACGAACTTACCAAAATCTTCATCCGTCCCGGACTTATCGCCGGAAACGTAATAATTGACTTTGTTGTTCTCGCAAATGCAACCAATCGCGAATATTTGCGAACCTCTGCCGCCTTCCTCCGCCTTTGCGCTTTTAACTAATGCGATACCGTTATCAGTCTGTTTACGGCAATAGGCGTTATATATCGTATCGTGGCCACCATAAGCGGTCGTTATTCCGCCTCTTACGTTGTATTCAAACAATCCGCCAATAATGGTTGTTTCGCAACGTTCGTGGTCGCTATATCCGTTTTCGTTATTGTCGTGGCCCCAACAATCAATCATCGTTGCAACGGTATGTTTCGCCAATGCCGGGTCAGTCGTTGTGCTGTTTGCGTTGAACCCGTTCCCGGTTGTCGAACTGCTCAACGCCCGTGCCGCTTCGCATCGTATCAATTCCACACCAATTGCCGCATCCCACGACCACGCACCGTCGCCCAATGCGTATTTTGCTGCGCAATCAATCGCCCGTCCGCCGTGGCAAGACCCTAACAAAATTGAACCGTACCAACATTCAATATTAACCATTTCAAAAGCAACGGAACCGTCATTGCCGAAAATACCGGAACCGCCCGGAATGTAAACCGGGTTGGCGGCTAACGTTGTACCCTCTTTGATTTTGACGTACAACATTTGTGCGTCTGTATCATAAAAGAACGTGTAACCCTCGGACGTTTTCACGGCATCCAACGACATAACTCGGGTTATCTTTGTGCTATCACAACGGTACGTTTTCCCACGTTGTAACGGGTGGCGTTCGTTGTCCGGTATCAACGTACTTTCGTCGAATACCTCATGTTGGAACAATTGGAAACGGGCGACGGTTGAAAAGGACGACAACGGGGTTTGGTAAACGTTCGTTGTACCCGCAACTAATGTTCCGCTATCAATTTTTGTTCCGCAAATGATACGGTTAACTAATCCACGTTTACCGATAAGACGGACGGAACGTTGGTTTGACTTGGTTTTGATATTCAAACGTTCGGTCGTGTCCCCTATCAATATAATTGTTGTATCAACGCCTGTTTTGGAAAATGCGGCGGCAAACGTCGCTAATGCGGCCCCTTCCGTTGTGCCGGGGTTCGTGTCGTCTCCGTTGACCGCATCCACGTAAACAACGTCCGGCAAACCCATTCCCCCGGTTGTCGGAGTTTCAAACAATACATTTGCAGACGTGGCGATTGTTTTGGACCCGTAAAAAATCGTAAACCCGTAATAATTTTGGGTTGGCGTTATGGTTTTCGTTGTCCCGGCGGGCGTTGATATCATGGAGCCAATAACGTCAAATGTTCCGTCGGCTTTAATACCCTGTATATTTACCGAGACGCTGTCTCCAACGGGCGTTAATGTAAATCGGTATGGTTGACCCGCAACCAAAAATGTACGCACCTTTTGGGACCCCATATTTGACCCCTTTACAATATCCGTATCCGTGTACGCATAACGTCCGGTTGCGTTGATTTGGTTTATTGTGTTCGCAAGCGCAATAACGCCGTCCGAACTCATGCCGATAACAAATTTACCCCAATTGTTCGTCCCGTTGTATAATATTGCCAATTCGCCGGGTTTTACGGTCAAATTACTCGCCTCGGATTGGAAATTTACATAATTCCCCGCCTTATAAGCGATATAAAAAACGTTACTGTCCGGCGTGCCGGGATTGGTATTTTCATTTGCTATGCCAACAAAGGTTCTATTGGCTCCCACGATTGAAACAATCGTATTCAACACGGTTTGCATTATTGCCCCGGTAATCTCGTTATTTCCGTTTGCTTTGATAGCGGCGGCAATTGCGGCTTTTAATTTCGTGTAACCTCCCATAATTGTCAAATATTAAAATCGTTATTGAAATCATTATTAAAATCCCCCTTTGTACCGGGCGTAATATATCCCCGCCCTATCTTTTTGGCAACGGTCGCCGTTTTAAACTCAATTTCGACGTTTGCCAAATCCCCCTGCGTTTGCCATTTGGGGGTAATTAGGAACATATCGCAATCGTATTTCCTGCCGTATTTATCTGTTATATGAATATAATCAGCCATACGGATAAAACGCATAACGTCGCAAAGGAACTCCGGTGCCAATATTGTACATTTAAACGTTTTTACTGATATTTGTTTTTCCGGAAAAAAATACCCGTCCCGTTCTTCGCCATCCTCTTCAAATTCATAATCCGGTTTTCCTAACTCTGTACAAAGATACAATGTATTTTTGAAATCCGGGTTTTTATATACTATTTGCCCGGCGTCAAATACCAAATTTTCAATATCCCACCATTGTATTTTTAAGTAACCGGAAACATCTTGTACGACCGTGAACATTTCAGAATACCACGTTTGCACGCCATCCGATAGCATCATATAATATATTCCGTCCAACTGATTTAATGGCATGGGTAATATTGACGGGTACAATATAACATCATAACCCAACGTTTGAAACCGGACAATCTGCAATCCGGTTTCTTCCATATACGTTGTTATGTTTGCAACTTCCTTTCCGGTCTTTTCATACAATACCACTGACGTAACATTGTTTGACCGTGTGTTTCTCATTATCTGAAACGGTAACAATCTATCAGCCGGGGCAAATAACGGGTAAATTGCGCCGTATGCGTAACTTTTTCTGTGGTTCTGTTCATTTATTGACGTGTACCACGGTAAAACGCTCATGTTGTTATTCTGTATCATATTTCAACGTTGCTTTAATGTTTCGACTACACAAATTTACGCTTAATTTATCAACTTGACCGTTACCGATATACGTTTTTATTAGTTGCATCGGGTTTGGGTCGTCATTTGCCGGAAAACTAAACGTTTGTTTCTTCTTTCTCTCAATACCGTATGCGTAAACCTCGGAACCGTTTATTGATACACGATGGGCGGGTAAATCATATAACCAATACAGGGATTGCAGATTGATAAACGCCAAATATCCGTTTTGCAAAAAGTATTCGACCCCGTTAATAGTTTGGCGGGTAAATGGTAATATCCATTGCGACCCGGACGTTGGCGGAACGGCGGCAAACAAGGCGAACCCGTCCGAACTCATATTGCCGGGGTTTAACAACATCATATCAATATCGGACGTAAAGTTTGATATATTAATTTCCTCAACCTTTCCGGGCGTTACATACTTGCTTATTACTTGTATCGGCAACCCTTCAAATGCCGCCGTAACGTCGTCCATCCATTCAAATTGGTAACGTTCCGGCAAATCGACCTTATCAAACGAATATTCCGACGTGTTGAACGCCCACGGTTTCCCGTTGCGCAAATTCAATTCCTTTGTCAAATCGTGGCTTAATATAGCCTCGCCGGAATAGGAACCGCCATTGCGGAAATATTGGATATGTTCGATTTTAAATTTGCCGTCCTCAATGAACCAATAACATTTAAAACAATCCCGTAACATATTGGTAAATTGTTGTAAGGTCGTCGGGGCTTTTTGTGCGGGTTGCTGATATTCCCCGTTTATAATATTGGTTTTCTGTGATACAAGCAAACGGAAATTCAACCCGGATATTGGGTTGTTATCGCTGTATAAAAATTGGCTGTATTCCGCCGTGGCTGCGTGCGTTATACCCGGTGCAATCTGATTGAGCAAAACGGATATACAAGACGCAACCGGGAACGCATCCCGCAAAGTATATGCTTTTCGTGCTTTTTTCTCTAATATCCAATCCATCAAAGAAAACCCAAACCATAACGACGCATAACGCCACGTTGACCGGGCAATTGGATAAAACGGTCCGTAAATGAAATAGGGCGGCGCAAAATACTTTCCGTTATCCGCTAATCCCCACTCGGTCGGGGTATCTGAAAAGATGTTTGAAATAAACGCCACGTCGATTGCGTAACCAATCGCACGCCTATAATTACGGTTATTATCAACTATATCATCGACGGGCAATGGATATGTATTAAGGTTGTCGATTTTCTCCACGTCGCACAAATACCGGGCGTATATATTATAACTTTTCATATCGGCGTGCATTGTTCCGGTTGCCCCGGAACCATTGACGGCGGTTAAATTAAACTCCAATGTATCAAACGGGGACGTTGTAACCTTTCGATAACGGAACATTGCCACATTGTTCGACTGTCGGCGTATCTCAACCAATGCATCCCCAAACGGTGTGCCGTTAATTCGTTTTTGTGAAATATAGATATAATAATTAACATTCAATTCCGGATATAATTTCCCCTCGAATACGTCCGCACTTGCACCCGTTGCCATTCGTCCCGTATAAAGCCCGGATATTACCGCCGGGGAACCGTTGGACGTAATTTGTATTTCTTTCAATATATTGCACAAAGCAAAATGATAGGTTTGTACTAATGCGTTTTGGTTGGTCGTGGCGTTTGCGTCTTGTTCCCAATTCGTACCGCCCAAAAAACAAGAAACAACACTATCCCCCGGAACGTATATTTGAATTAATGGACGCTTGTTTATCGTTATCCGTTGGATTGTCGGGGCTAACGCTATTAAATTGTATTCCTTTTCCAATCCCGCCAACACGTCGTTATAATCGTCGATTGCGTCCGGTTGTACAACAACCTTTTTATCGTAATCGGTAAACGTGCAATCGGTTTTCATAAACTTGCCTTGAAAGTATTGGAACCATGTACGCCCGCCGTCGTTGCTCTTTTCAATGCAATACAAAAATTCATTGTCGAACGATTGACGGTTTATATAGTCGTAATCATCCCGGACAAAGGTAATTTTGCCGGATAATTTGGCACGATAAAACCGTTGGTTGGTTTCTAATTCGTACTCCTTTGCCAAATCGTCCTTATAAATCGGATGCACGGTTTGACCTTGTAAGATGTTCGGGGCGTCCAACGTTCCCAATCTCAACCATGCCGTCCCGTCGGCGTATTGCGCTTTGATTACATTAAACCGGATATATGCGGCATTGCTTGGTATGTCAAATTCCGTATTTGTGGCGGACGGGTTGCTCCCCCAACCGCCGATAATCTTTTTATTGCTATCGTAAAATGCGCCCCCGGATTGCGTGGTGAAATTCTGAAACAATTTGCGGGGGTACACATTCCCAACCGGGACAAAAGTACGGGTATAATAGAACTTTGTACTATTCCCGTTTATGTTCCCGGTTGTGTGACTTATCGACCCGTTCGCTAAAAACGCATTTACAAATGAATGTCTATAAATCGGATTCATATCAATTTTTAATTTTACGTGTCAAATTCTTGTAAACCTCAATAACATTGCCGTTGCCATCGACGTAACGACGGCGGCGGTTTTGTTCCTTAATCTCCCTTACATCGTCTTTTAAATCCCGCAAATCCGGTGCGTTATTTTGTTGAACCGCTACATTAATGCCGTCGGTATTGTAGGCATTAAGGTACTTTTGGGGGAATGTTCCCCGGTTCAAACTATTTATTACGTCCGGGATTAAACGACGGAAACGGCGGGAATTACGTTTATTGATAACGGCGAAAAATTCCCCGCCCTCGGCACGCCTCCGGGTTCCATCCGGTTTGGTTCCTAAATCCACGTCGTCCCCGGATTGGTGGGAACCGCCCGCCAACAATTCAACCGTACCGTCCCCGTAACTTTCCGAACCCTCGGCGGCTTTACTCATTTGTGCGGCTTTAATTTTGGCGGCGGCAAATGAAGCCCACATAACAGCGATTGCCGGGATTGCGAACGGGAACCCCAATTGCGACCAAATCAAAGCGGACGCCGTTACAAGGTTTCCGATTTGTTGGATTGTCTGTATTGCCTGTTGTGCCTTTTGCGCTTTCTGTTGCTCTTTCAACGCCTTTTCTTGGTTCCGCTTTGCCAAATCCAACTCCTTTTGTGCCATAACCACGTTTGAGGCATAACCGTTCGCCCGTGCTTCCCTTTCGGCGTCCAACGTGCGTTGTGCGCTTTCAACCTCTTTGTCGGCGGCATTTACGGCGGCTTCGGCGGCTTGCAATTTCGCATCTAAAAATACCTGTAATTGCTCCATTGCAAAGGATACGGACGTACTTATTGCCTCCTTTTGGTCGTCGTCCAAATTAAGCCCAAACAAACCGTAAATGTCTGTTCCTCGTTCCTCTCCTTTTGACTGCTCAATTTCTTGGTCAATCTTTTTTATTGTGTTTTGAATTGTTTGTACTTCAACATCTGACAATTTATTGGCTGCTTGCTCGTTCAATTCTAATACCTTTTGCAAACGTTCCTTTTCTGCCTGCAAACGGAATTGGGTTTTCCGGGCTTCTGAATTTCTTAATAAATCAAATTCAGATTGCACCAACGCTTGTTGTTGGTCAAACATCATTAATTGCGTTTGCAAATATTCGTCGGCAATTGCGCTTCCCTTAACGTCAAATCCGGCATTAATTACCCCGGCGTCCTGCTGTTGTCCGGTCGGCTTTTGCTCATTCTGCAACAATGCTGTTTGTCTTTCATTCTCTAACAACTGCATACGCAATTGTCGTTCCTGCTCGCTTCCCTGCTTAACCGCTTGCAAACGTAATTCAATGCTTTCTTTCTGCAATGCCAATTCTTGCAACTGCCGTTCTTGCTCTATTTTCAACAACGCCTCTGTCTGCTGCTGTTCTAACGCCGTAATTGTTGCGTTTATCGCCTGCCGTCCGGTTTCGTTCAAATCCTTTTCGGTCTGTAATTGGTGTTGCAAATCCTCAATCTGTCGGGAATACTGATATTGCGTTTGCTGCCTACGCTTTGCCCATTCGTCGGTTTCCAACTGCAATTGTACATCCTGCAATTTCCGGGTTGCTTTCAAATTCTTTTTATAAGCCTCTTCAATTTGCTTTGCTTGTTGTTCTGCTGCCTTTTCCGCATCGCTTTTACCCCTTGGCGTTACGGTTGGGTTCTGTGTCGTTACGGGCTTATTGTCTGTTTGTGGCGTCGGGGTATCTCCAACAGAAACCGGGATTGTTAACGGTTTTATTTTCTTTTGCATACCCTCCAAACCCTCTTGGAAATTTTCTGTTATGTCTTTAACTTGGGCTTTAACCAAATTTCCGTACGCTACTGCATAATCTGCCAATCCTTTTTTTACGTCGTCAAAATCTAACGTAAGCGCCCCCTTTAATACGGTTCCGGTTGCTTTGACTATATCAATAAAGAATCCAAACAAATTTCCCAACGTATCAAATGTTGTTTTGAATCCGGCAACAATCCCATTCCAAATTGCACGTATCAAAACACTTTCATTGTATAACTCAATCAAGTAATTGACAACATCAATAACCCCTTTTATTATCGCCGTCAATCCTTGGTTAACAAAAACTTTTGCCTGCGTTGTCAACGTTTCAAAATTTCCTCCGGTTGCGTCAAACAACCCGGATAATGCGTTTTGCAACTCAATTTGGCTTTGCAATTGTTCCTCCTGCAATTGCGCCAAAACTCCGGCTTTCCCTTTTACTTCATCCATGTTTGTTGAAATATCTTTCAACGTGCGCAAATACTGCAATCCGGCGTCCTCTCCGGGACCCCCGAATATATCTGCAATTGCAGCCCCGACCGTTGCCGCATTATCCGGCAATTCTGCCAATTTTGCGGAAACGTCTTGTATAACATCGAACGTTGTTTTGGTTCCGGTCTGCAAATCTTTTTGAACTTGTTCCGACGAAATACCGATACCGTCCAAAGCCGCCGCCGTCGCCGTCGTCATTTCACGCAAACGCAAATTTGCCTCCTTAATTGCGTCAACGCCTTTGTCCGAAAAGATACCCATTTTGTTTGTTTGGGCTACAATGGCAACAAATTGGTCTGCTGATATTCCCGCCTCCTTAAAATATGCCGGGTATTCTTTCAACGTGTCCAAAAATTCCCCGTTCGCATCGGCTCCGGACAAAAAACCATCCTTAACCAACTGCAATGCCTCATTTGCAGAAATACCAAATTGTTGTGATAATGCGTTTGTTGCAATCAATGTTTCCCGAAAATCTGCGCCGAACGAATCTGCGACGGCTTGCACCTCGTTTCTAAACGCTTTCAAATCGTCGCCGCTTTTCCCGGTAAATTGTTGCGTCAACCTTGTTGCCTCAACTAATCCGGCGTTGTAATCGTACCACCATTTGAACGCCGCACCAGCCGCCGCAATCCCGGCAATTGCTAAAAATACGGGATTTGAAAGTAAACCCAACAAAGTTTTCCCCAACGCCTTTGCGCCATCGCCTATTGCTGTAAATACTGCTTTGCTTTCTGCTCCTCCACGACCTAACGCCAAAAGGCTATCGCCAAATGAATTGTTAAGCCCCAACGTTTCTTTTAATTTGTCGCCATAAGCAATTATTGCGTCGGACGCCTCCGTATAATTACCAACGTTCAATTGATATTTCCCGGTTGCCTCCTGCAAACGCTTCATTTCTTCGTATATTTCCCGTGTCTGCTCAACCAACTTGCGCCCCTCCTCGGTATTTTCTCGCTCGGCTTTCGTCATGTTGTTCAGATAGATTTTATTTAACGAATATTGCGCCGACAACTTGTTATAACTGCCCTCGGCTGACTGATTGATTTTTACAATCAATTTGTTTATTTGGTTGGCTTCCTGCTGTGCCAATTTCAATTCCGCCAACTTCTTTGCGTTCTCACTTTCCGCAAACGCCAAATCACGTTGCGCACGTGCCAAACGTTCCGCATCGTCTGCGGCTTTCTTGGTTGTGTTCCTGCCGTCCTCGGTTGCCCCGGAAACTTTTTGCAGAACCGCCGCCAACTGAATTGCTTCCGCCCTAATATTTTTCAACGCATTTGTATATGTGTCTGAAAGTTCATCCAATTGCTTTATCAAATCCGTAATCGAATTATCGGGGCTTACCAAATCCGAATATTTAATTGGGTTGTTGTTATCTGCCATATATCCGACTATTTATTTTGTTATTTGCGGGCAATTTGCCCTATAATCAATTTCCTTTTCTCAAATATATAATTTATCGTCTGAAAAATAAAAACGCCTTAAATCGCCTTATTTTGGCTTTTTCCGCTTGCTTGCTTTTTCGCTTGCTCCTTAATGTATTCAAATGCGTTGTAATATTCCAAAACGGTAAACGATTTTGGGTTTACGTGCAAATGTTGGGACAACATCAAACACATACTTTCAAACTGCTTGTCGTATTGTATTTCCACACTATCCGACCCGCTAAACGATTTGGGTTTTGTATAAGTCAACAACAACGTCGTAATATTGTCTATTTCCGCCCGTTTGTCGCTTTCGTCCCCCTTTATTATCGCATCCAACATTAACATCGTGCGTTGCTTCAATTGGTCGTAATACTCTTTAATCGTGGCGTCGTCGAATAGTTTAGGAAAATACAATTGCAATTCTTCATCTATTTTTTTTTTGACCGCTTCCAATTGGGCGGTCAACTCGGCGTTCGGCGCATCGGCGAATAAATCCAATACCTTTTGCAAACCGTCCGCCGTCATATCGTTGTATTCGGTTCCGTCCACGGACTTAACCAAACAGGCAAACGCCAAATACTTTGGCGATATGGCGGATTGGACGAAATAAACGTTTTGCCGCAAATTATCCAATTCCTTTTCCGCCAAATCCGGCTTTTCCTTTCGGATAAACCGGATTGCCTTTTCAATATGCGCATCCCAATCGTTCAAATCCGACCCAACCCCGGCGTCGATAAGCAACATTTTGTTATATGCGTGAAATCGCAAAATCGGCAATTCGTCGATACTGTCGTACAACACAACCGCCCGTTCCCCTATCTTTGTCGTTTTCATAAGAGTATGCGGGTTATGACTGTTGAACAAAACGGAACCAATAACAATGCCGGGTTCCCGGTGCATATAGCAAACAGGACGGACAAAACGACCCCCGCCCACCATGATAAGCAAAAGCCGCAATTGAACATCTTAACAAAAAAGTCATTGCCGTGAACTTGGACGTACTCAATAACGCCCCACTTTTTCAACAGGGTCAACAGGAACGCCGCCACGGTTGCCACGACCAAAACCCAAATAATGAAAGTTACCATATCGTTAAATGTTACAAGGTTGATTAACTGACAATACACCCTCAAAGCGAAAACCGCCGAACGGGTGCATTAAAAATTGATTATCTATTTCGTCCAACGTAAACCCACGGTACACGTTTTCCGCCAACTCATAAATCCGGTTTATTACAATCGTCCCGTCTTTCAGCCAAAAACCGCCATTTAGGACGGTCAATATTTCGTTCTTCAATGCCTCGGTATTCCGGTTGTTGAGTTGACCGGGGTAAACCTTGCGCAAATCGAACCAAACAATAAGGGAAAACGGGGCTTTAATCTCGCTTTGCTCTTTGGGAACCCAACCGACCGTTTGCGGGTCGTCTATCCAAAAGAACGAAAAATTGCCAATATTGGCATCCGGGGAAACGTCGATATAATCGTTGTTGCCTCTCCATTCCGTCCCGCCCGCATATACGTTCGGGGTATAATAGCGTTTGCCCTGTATCACTTTGGCGATACGTTGCGCCCGCCCAAATGCGACGTCCAACCAATCGACGTTATCCATTAACCCGGTTTGTATGTTCCCCAAAACCCGGTCGATTAAAACCGGGTTGGGAATTATAGGGGTTGTTCTCTTATTCGTTGCCATATAATACGTTTTTTGCTTTTTTCATTAAGTCCGGGAATATATATTGCCAAATCAACGCCGCAATATTTTCGTCCGTCAATCCCAATATTTGCCGCCCGTACTTTTTTATTAAGTCCTCCGTTTTGAAATCCGACGCTTTTATTTCAAACTGTTTGTCGCCGACTTCCAAAAAAAACGACGCTTCAAAATCCCCGGTATCCCGTAACGTTACCCGGTTTGTCGGTTGTCCCTTTTCCTCCTTTATGGCTATCGTCAACGGCGAATACGGGGCGTAATCCATAATATCCACGCCCAAACGGTTAATACCTTGTTCAAACAATTGTTCCTCGGCATTCATATCAACAATATAGGCGTCATTGTCCCAAATGATTTGTTGAATGTATGCGCCGGACGATAACCCGTTGTTGAACGTGGCAACCCGGTTGCGTAAATCCTGTATTGACTTTAACCCCGCCATAATCTTACGTTGTCCGGTATTTTACACCGTGGTTATTACAAGTAAGGCAAATACGGTCGATACCCTGCGTATCCAACCGCAACGCCTCGTATGCTTTTTTAAGGTCATAACCCAAACCGCCGGGGCGACCCTCAACGTTGCCGTCCAATTCGTAAAGAATTTCCAACCGGGTTGCGTTTACTTGGTTCCGGTTTACCTTAACATCGGGGTTCATTGCCAACGTGCGCAACATGATTGCGGCGACCTGTCGTTGGATAACCGTTTGGAAAATTTGCCTTTCCTTAATGATAAAATCCGTTAGGTCGCAACCAACGGTTATTTCGCAATTCAACCCGTAATTCTGCGTATTGGTGTACATCGTCAACGCAATATCCCACAACTCCGGGTATTCGTCGAATGTTTCCGGGGCGTTCATCATAAACGGGGATACCTGTAAATACTTGGTTATTTCCCGCCAACGCTCCAAATCAACGTAACCCGTACACGTCCCGCACGGCTCCCGGCTCCAATCCTTTGTCATGTTAATTGCCTGCATCCCGGCGGGCAAATCGTTTTGGTTGTAACAAAGGAACCACGACCCCCCGGCGTTGTTTCCGGTACTGATATACGGTAAATAACAATCTTTCAACGGGAACCATTGAAAACCGCCGTTTGTCTGCGTAAAATTCAAATCAAACGTCTTTATCGGGTCAATTTGGGACGAATGGAAAAGATACATACGAACAACCCCGGTTGCGCCCGTCATTTGCAACCCGATTTGTTCGATTTTCATTGTTACGCCCATAGAACGAACCGGGACAATTTCAAACCCGACTAATTTATGATTATTCGGCAACGTCGCCCGGATACGTCCCGCACCGTCAAAGAACGTGCGCCGTTCTAACAAGTTCTTTGTTTCCTTATCCAATCCCTTTATTTGCGTGAATGTTTGTACCATTTGCGCAATACCGTTACGGGTCAACCGCTCCAAATAATCGGAAATGAAATTGTACGGTTGCCAATATGGGTTGCCGTAATCGTCGTTAAAATCGCTTTCGGTCGGTTCCTCGTTTTGGTTGTCCCGTGCGGCAATCCAAACTTTGTTGTTGTGGCGAACCTTTGCCCCGGCTTTGTATTCCGGTATCATATTCCAAACCGGATATTGAAAAACGAAATCATCCGGGACGATTGCCTGGACATTATCCAAAGTAACAAGGGGGTGTGCACCTTGAAACGTCAAACCGCTTTCCGTCTGCGTTAAATTGTCGTCTATCGCCTTTGCCGGGTCGTATGACTGTTCCCACCCGACGACGTGCAATAATGCGTCCTGTATTTCTTTTAATCGATACATCTGCGTTTGAAATAAATAAGGGGGCGGGGATAACCACCCCGTCCCCTCGGTTTAACAATTCGTTATGCTCCGGCGTTATGCGCCACCTCCGGCGGGAAATTCCCCGGCGTTGGTTACATATACAGGCATACCCAACGGTTCGTTTGGATTGCGGGCGGCAATCTCGGCTTTGATAATCGGGTTTGCCACAGTATCCGGGTTGCTGTTGTAAGCAACCATATACGCCACGTCAACGGAAAATCCGAAATACTCCTTAACGGCGCACGTCAAATCGGCGGTTGCGGCGCCCATGATTGCGGACTGGTCGCCAACGGCGGTGTAATAGTGCGAACCAACGGGCAAATCAATGTACGGCAAACGTACAACGTCCCATTCGTGGAAATTCGCACGGGTGCGGCGCAATGCCTCACGGTCAACACGGGTAAGGATACCAACATTACCGTCAGCAACGGCAAACATGGTTCCCATTTTGCCCGCTTCGTCGGTTACGTTGTTCGTGTAGTGCAAAACCTTGTTGTCGTACTCCATGCGCTTGTTTACGTCGTTGTAAACGCCATGTTGCGCAAGTTTACGGACAAGGCTATCAACCCCGGCGTTGGCGATAATGTGGATATATTCCGGGTAACAGTTAGCCCGCATAATCGGATTAATATCGCCCAAAATCTCGGTCGCCATTTGGGTTGGAACCTGTACCACGTTGCCCGCCTGCGTGTAGTTAAGCAACGTTTTGAACATCTGTGTTTTGTTTGCCTCCAATGCGGCAACGGCTCCGACGTCCAATTTGTCCGCCAAAGCCCGGCACGTCTTTTCCATTTTGCGCAAAAAGTCGTGTTCGTAGGAAATTTCGTTGTTCATGTAGGCGGCGGGAACCATTGTAAAGCCAATGGCATAAGTCGCCCAAACAACCGTTACCAATGCGGATGTATTTTCATCGTCAGCGATAACGCACGAACGGACATTGCTAACCTGTACATTGCCGTCGTAACTGATAACGGGTACTTGTACCGTGTTACCAATGGACGCAAACGCACGGTCACGCAAATTGGGGTTAATGATTGAGGATGGAGCGTTGGTTTGCTCAATGAAAAAATCCAATGCGCCATACTCACACGGGCGGGTCATATTACGGTCCAATTCCAGGTTTTCAATCCGCCAATTTTGCAATCTTGTTGCTACTAATGACATAATGTTAAAAATTTAATTGTTATTAAATGCGGGTTTACCCTTTACCCGTGATTGTTTACTTTTCCGGCAATGCGGCAATATTGTTGTCCTGCCATGCCTGTTTCATTGCGGCGTCGAACTTTTCGGAACCCGCCGTTAAACCCTGCGCCATAAGGTTTGCGGCGATTGCTTCGTAAGCCTCGACACGGGTTTTTGCGCCCGTTATGTCAATGGTTGTTCCGCCACCACCGCCGGAACCGCCCGCCGGGGGAACCGTTCCGCCGCCTCCGGCTTGGCGTCCCTTATCCAAAATACCCATTGTTTCCAATTCCTTTGCCAACAGGTCGCCGGGGGTGTACGGGTTCAACTGATTGTTCGGGTTACGCATAATTGCGCCGCTTTCGTCCTTAAAAGCAAGGATTTTACCGCCTTTTCCGTCGTCGATATATTCGGGGTTCATACCCTTAATTTTGTCGATTGCTTGCGCTAACAAAACCTTTGTTGCGCTTTCGGGCAATCCCGGTTTGAATTTCAACCCGGCGGTTGCGGTCTGCAATGCACCCTCGATACGAACGCCGAACAACTCCGTTTGGAATTTCTTTTCGGCTTCATCGTACTTGCTTTTGAGGTCGTTAAACTGCGTTGTTACCGCCGTCAAATCGGCTTTCGCCTGTTTCAACGCCTTTGCCGTTTCCGCATCGGTCGCACCGTCGGCAATTGCCTTTTCCAAACGTGCCTTTTCTTTCGTCAGACTGTCGATTTGGGTTTGCAATGCGCTTGCGCTTTCCGCTTTGGTTTTGAACTCAGCGACCACACGTTTTGCGTAATCAAACGTCTTTTCGGTTCCGTTCTTTGCGATACCGGACGCCGCCAAAATATCGGCATCCAATCCGCCGTAAATTTCGCCCGTCTTTTTGGCAATAACGCTATTTTCGTCGTTGGTGGACAATGTTGTAATTGCCGCAATTTGTTCGTCCGTCAAACCGGACAAAGCCGCATTTGCAATTAAAATTTCTCTCGTCAACATAATATTCTTACCCTTTGAATTAATTAAGTGCGATTGCTACTACTGTTCCGCTGTTTGCGTCAATAATATCAATTGTGTATTTTGGGGAATCCCCGGTTGTGTCAACCAACCAACTAACAACACGTGCATGGCTGATTTTCTTTTCAACCTCTTTTGTTACCAAAATGACGTCGGCAATTGTTCCGCCCTCAATACATTCAATCAACTTTTTCTTTGTGTCGCTATCCAATGCGGCGGCGGTTGTTGTTACTTCAATAACCAAATTGTCCTGCTGTGCAATCTGTGCCATAATCGTATTTTTAATAGTTTAATACTCTGTTACTTTTTCGCTCCGGGTTTGTCCTCGGCTTCTGCCTTTGCCTTTGCATCGGCTTTGGTTTCTTTGGCGGGTTCCGCCGGGATAACTCCCGCCGCTTTCAATTCCGCCAAAATTTCAGCCTTTAACGCCGCTTTTTCCTCGGCTTTGGCTTCCGCCTCGGCTTCTGCCTTTGCCTTTGCATCGGCGGCGGCTTTTTCCTCGGCGGCTTTCTGCTGTGCGGCGGTTCGTGCCGCTTTTTCCTCGGCTTGCGCCTTGACGTACTCGTTGGGGTCGTGCAATACGGTAATCGTGTAACCCTGTTTTTTCAGTGCGTCCAAAATGCCGTTTTCAAACGACTTTTTGCCGAACTTTTGGATACGGGGAATGGACAAGCGTTTGCCCGTTTCGCTGTCAAACTTGCGTATCTCAATAACGCAATGATACAAATGTTGTTCGTTGCTCGGTACAATGTAGTTTTCGGGGGTGACGTCGGTAATTGCGACGTCCTTTGTTTTACCCTCGTTTGCTGTTTTCACTCGCATACTCGTTAAATTTACTTGTTATTACTGAAATCTTTTGGTTGAATGGTATTTGCGTTCCAAATTCCAAAATGTTTGTATTCTCCCGTTCAAACCTGCGGACAAAGTTAGCGAAATTCAACTTTATACGCAATTCATTCTCCGGGATTAAGTTACGCCCGTACAAATCCAATACCTCGTTCCGGGTCAAATGGCGGTACGGCTCCAACTCTGCCAATATCAACATACGTTGCAATTGGGTTGGGTTGTTCCGGTACTCCGTTTCGATAATCTGATTTTGTAGGGCGTCCAATTCTGCCTCACTTGCGCCGCTTTCCTTTGCCGACTTGTAACGGTTCCGCAACTCGCTTACGTCGTACAAATAGAACTCCGTGCCGTAATTGACTTTTGCAGATACGAACATATTGCCGTATCGCAATCGGCAAACCGTTTCATCGACGAACTGTTGGGCGGCTTCAAAGCCTTTTTTCACTCGGTTTAATACCGTGTTTTGGCTCTCAAATGCGGCTTTAACCTGTTGTTCGTTGAATGCCTCCCGTTGGGTTACTTCCTCGTTTTGTCCGACGACGGCGGTAATAATGTTTTCCCGCAATCGCTTTTCTTCCTCAACGTTATAATCCAAACTTGTACGGTCAACGGTCAACATTTGTACCGGGTTCCGCAAATCGGGTTGTTTGTCCCCGTCCGGTATCGGTATTTCAACAAAGGAACCCGCCCCGGTAATCCGTTTGTCGCCGCACTTGGGGCAACGCATCAATAACCCGGCTTGGTCTAACCTGTAATACCCTTGTTTGTCTTTCAAAAATCCACCGTCGCAATAATCGCCGTTTTCGGCGTTTGTAAAATCGCACGATTGTTCGTAACCGGAATATATCGGGTATGCCCCGTACATATCCAAATGCCGCTTCGATATATGGAAAAACAAAAACCAATCCAACGCCTCCAATTCTTTTGTTAGCGGGGATTGTTTAACGTCCGGTTCTCGCAAATTCATTGGCTCGTTCCAAAAGAAACGGGCGGGGCAATAGCGCAAATCGTGTGGGTTATCAACCAATAATTCGCCTATGTTGCCGCAGTCGTCCTCTGCAAATACTCTGTATCGTTCATCGTCAATAACTGCAATACGTTTATCGGGTTGGCGGAAAATTATCCAATCCATAACCCCGGTTGTCCGGTTTGCCTCAAAGGTTATGACGCCTTCGATAGGTAGCCAATAAAAATACGGGGTCGGGTATCGGTCGGCGGGGTTTTGCTCGGCGGGCAAATCAACTATTAAGACGCTGTTTATTTCCGTCTTGAAAAACTCCCAACCTTTTGTATTCCAAATTTCCGGCTCCTTTAATACATCTTGGCGGTAATACTCCCAATCGTCCCGTTGTTCCGTGTTTTGAAATTGATAGTTGAACGCCGGGTTACGACCGTCGAAAATACGGCTTAACTTATCAAAACAAATGCCCGTTACCTCGTTGGTACGAACGGGGTAACGGAACAATGTTTTGAAGATTTTAAATTTATCGTGCGGGATAAGATTTTGAACCCATGCCAAAAAATCGGTCGTGGGTAAACACATTAAGGGCGTTACGTTGGTTTGGGCGTGAAATTTAATGCGGTTTTGGTGTATGACCGCTTTATTTATCGTCGCCTTTTTCCTCGGTTCCGTTATTTCCTTTCTTATGCGTTTTATATCTAATCCCATTTTCTTTGCTAAATTCAAAAGGTGTTTTTTCGGGCAACTGCCAACCGCCATTGTTAGGCATCCGCAACAGGCGTTCGGCGTGGTTAATCTCAAATTCTTCGGTCGTGTTAAGGGTCGGACACTCCAACACGACCTTTGTAACTTTCGCCGTCATTACGCTTATGCGGTTTTCAAATCCGTAAGCGGGTTAAACGTCGGGACAACAATCGCCAAATCGTCCGACCAATTCGGCAAAAACGACCATTGTATTGCGTTGCTGTCCGGGGCTTCCAATCCGCCCAACGTCTTATCGCCGATAAACAACGAACGTATCGGTATCGGGTAAAATGTACCCTCCGTTGTGGCGTCCTTAATGGCTCCAATTGCGCCGTTTTCGTCGAAAATGAAGATACCCAAATTGTCGCCCCAACTTTCGCATTGCATTTCCTTTAATGCCTTGACAACCGCCTGCGGGGCTTTGCGGATAACTCCGGTAAACGGGGTTGGTTCACGTCCAATAATCTCTTCGACGCCTCCTAACGTTTCGTTACCGCCTCCAAAGGTGCGGGCGGCCCCCGCCTCGGCGGTCGGGGCTTGGATATACGGCGAAACAACTATTTTCGTGCTATCCGCCGCCGATAATAGGGACGTCCATGACGCTAACGCCGTAATCGCTTTTTCACTCGTAAAACTGTTTTTGCTTCCGTTGTCTTTCATAAGACGTTGAAAGGCCACTTTCTGAACCTGTCCGAAACTTTCCGAACACGTAATTGCGGGTACATCGGGCAACGCCGTCCCCGCCGGACATTTACAAATCATACCTCTTTGTTTTTAACGTTAAAAATATTGTTACTTTCTCCGGGGCTGTCCCTTTGCCCCCTCGTTTCGATTACAAAGTTATAAACTTTTTCCCGGATAATCTTGCATATCTCAAAAATATTGCTAATTGCGTCGTCTTACGCCTCGGTTTGCGTGTGCGTATGGCTGTATATTGCCGTCCACAATCTCCTTTTCATATATCCCGGTCAATCCGTCCTCCGGGTCGTCGTGCGTATTGGCTCCGAAATTGCGCAAAAATCCGGTTACATGGTCGTAAACGGCTTTGTACCGGGTTTCCCAACCGAACGGCATAATTATATGTTGATTAACCATTGCGGACGCTGTTATTATCCGGCTTTCCTTGTTGCCCCCTTGATAAAACGGGTCGGTAATCGCCCGGACTTTCTTTTTGATAACCTTTTCGTAACCCGCACCACCGTTGTTGCTCTCAACCCACGCTTTTTGCGTCCCGTTCCGGTTAATCATCGCCGGGACGGTTACGGTTGTAACGTCCGTATTTTCGTCCGTCATTTCCATATCTGTAATAAGTGCAAACAATATCGGCTCCATGCGCTTTGTTTTCTCGTTGAAAAACATATTGTCGGACTTATACACGTCATACGTTGCCGCAAACAACAGGTCGTCGCCCTCGTCGGCAACGTCAATGTATGCGCCGGAACGAATGTACGTGCCGTAATCGGATTTTTCGACCCACGTTTTGAAAGGTTGGTACAATCGACCCTCGGCGGAACCGGGGTTGCCTTGATACAGGCATTGAAATTGCACCGGGTCTAATGCCTTTTGCGCTTCCAACTTTTGCTTACTGTGTCGGCTTTCCCATAATGCCGCCCCCG
>ERZ779894.1072-NODE-1072-length-29545-cov-6.465717_pt1 | contig 29545 bp, 27 predicted proteins | sample MGYA00511587_ERZ779894 | MGnify/ENA primary metagenome ERZ779894 (study PRJEB29588, sample SAMEA2160490) | human gut metagenome | biome: human gut; feature: human-associated habitat; material: faeces | place: Denmark | collected 2008/2010 ... | reverse complement strand
CCCGGGCCAGCGGGATGCTGGTCAAGGCGGGCCTGTGCGGGGTGGTGTGCGCTGGGGTCCTGCTCTTGCGGTGGGCGGAAGGCGGCGGGGCGATTTTCCCGGAGGGGGCTGTGGCTGCGGTGTCGGCCCAGGCGGCCCAGGAGGCCCAGGAGGAGAGCCTTTCCCAGGACCCGGATCGTCTAGGCCGGCTGCAATTCGTTTCCCTGCCCAGCATCATTCAGGTGTTTTCCAGCACCGCCGGCCCCACCCTGGGGCTGACGTATACGTCGGCCAGCCTGGACCCGGACAGCCTGCTGGCCAGCTTGACCCTGGAGACCCCGCAGACGGTATCCGTGCCGGGAGCCTGCAAGGTGAAGGAACTGGGAGAGGACCCGGATATGGGCGGCTATGTGCGGCTGGTGCTGGATGGGAAGGATCAGGAGGTATATTATTTCGGCTTAACCGAGATCAGCGTGGAGGTAGGTCAAAGCCTTAAGGTGGGAGATACCTTAGGGAAGGGGGAAGCCACCTTGCACCTGGCGGTTTATGAAGCAGGCAGGCCTATGGACCCGCTGGCGTTTTTCGGGCTGGAGAAAGCAAAGGTATAAATGATCCGCTTAGGATATATCGGGAATACGGGGATCGAATGCAGCCCGTTGCTGTTGGCATTGGTGCTGTGGATGATCCTTACGGGCAATGTGGCCGCTTGCCTTACGTCCTTGCTTGCCCTTTCCCTCCACGAGGCTGCCCATGGGATCATGGCCCGGGGCCTGGGTTGCCGGGTGGAGCGGGTCCAATTGCAGCCCTTTGGCTTTGTGGCCAGATTGGAACGGGCGGGGGGCTGGGACGGCCTGGCCATTGCAGCGGCAGGCCCCCTTTTCAGCCTGCTGATGGCCATGGGATGCGCAGCGGCCAAGGACTTGGGCAGCCTGCCCTTTTTGGCCGCCTTTGGACAGGCCAACCTTTCCATTGCCCTGCTAAATCTGCTGCCCGCTCTTCCCCTGGATGGGGGCAGGATGCTGCGTTGCCTTTTGCAGCCGTATCTGTCCCCCCGCGCCTGCATACGGGTTTGCGCGGGGCTGGGGCTGCTGGCGGGTGCGGGGCTTTTGCTGTTGGGAGGCGCCCTGCTGATCCAAGGGGAAAGAAACGCCACGGTGGTCATCTTCGGCCTCTTTTTATTCTTGGCCGCTGGGCGGGAATTCCGAGGGGAGAAGGGCGCCCGGGTAGACGCCATGCTCCGGCGGCAGCGGGCGGTACAACGGGGCGAAAGCCTTAGGGTGGCCCACGTGGGCGTGCACTGGAGCATGCCCATCGCCACCGCCCTGCGCAGAACCCAGACGGGCGCATATACGGTGATCCATGTGCTGGACGACGATATGCGGGATATTGGCCAAACGGAGGAGGCCACCTTGTTGGGCCTGCTGGGGGAACTGGGCGGCGGAACACCCATTGGCCGCGCCCTCAGGATTGACCCGAAACCAAAAGGGTGATAAACTGGAAAGGCTGAAAAGGCTTTTCTTGGCATGCGCGGCTTCCCGGGGAGGCGTCTCCCTCGCCCGGGGAAGCGGCATTCGTATATGCGGTCTCCAAGGCCGGTAAACTAGCCCCATTAAGGTACAGCGAGAAGAAGTGAAGAAGGTAAGATGCATAAGGAAATCGTGATCGACGTCAACCCCTACCAGACCCGGGTAGTGCTCCTGGAGGACGGTTCCCCCAGCGAGATCTATATCGAACGCCGGGGCAAGGAACGTCTGGTGGGCAATATTTATAAGGGCAAGGTGCAAAACGTATTGCCGGGCATGCAGGCGGCTTTCGTAGATATCGGCCTAGAGCGCAACGCATTCCTGTATGCGGGGGACATCGTGCTGGATAAGAGCGAGTTCCAGTTTGGCAGCCACCATGAGGGGGATCAGAAACTGGATGAGACCCCCAATGTTAAGGACATTCTCAAGCCAGGCCAAGATATCATGGTGCAGGTGATCAAGGAGCCCATCGGTACCAAGGGGGCCCGGGTCACTACCCATATCACCCTACCGGGACGCAGCTTGGTGCTCATGCCCACGGTAAATTACATCGGCGTGTCCCGCCGGATCGACGACGAAAGCGAACGGGCCCGGCTCAAGTCCGCGGTGGAAGGGGTCAAGCCTCCGGATATGGGTGTGATCGTCCGCACGGCGGCGGTGGGGAAGGAAGTGTCGGATTTTGCCAACGACATGGCCTTTTTGACCCGCATGTGGAACCGGATCCAGGAAAAGGAACGGCTTTTGAGCGCACCCCGGCTGATCCACGCGGAAGAACCCCTTATGTTCCGCACCCTAAGGGATCTGTTTTCCCCGGATATCCACCGGCTGGTGATCAACGACCGAGAGTTCTTTGAGAAGATCCAGGTGATCGTAGGCATCCTGTCCCCGGCTCTACAGGAGCGGGTGGAGCTCTACGAAGGGGTGCCGGATATGTTCGATACCTACAAGCTGGAGACGGCCATCGACAAGGCCCTGGCCAGGAAGGTGTGGCTGAAAAACGGCGGCTATATCGTCATCGACCAAACCGAAGCCTTGACCACCATCGACGTGAACACGGGGAAATATGTGGGCAACGACTCCCTGCAGGAGACCATAACCCAGACCAATTGCGAGGCGGCAAAGGAGATCGCCCGGCAGCTACGGCTCAGGGACATCAGCGGGATCATCATCATCGACTTTATCGATATGGATGAAATCGCGGACAAGGAACGGGTATTGGATACCCTGCGCACCGAGCTGCGCAAGGACCGGACCAAGTCCAACGTATTGGGGATCACCCAGCTGGGCCTGGTGGAGATGACCCGGAAAAAGACCCGGCCTTGCATTTCCGCCACCCTGCAGGCCCCTTGTCCCTATTGCGGGGGGGATGGGAAGGTGCTTTCCCAGGAAACCATGATCCTCAAGGTGCGCAAAAAGCTCATGCGCGCCCTGGCGGAGGGGGAAAACTGTTCCTACTTGGTGCGGGTCAACCCTTCCGTGGCGGAGATGATCCAGGAGAATAGCACCCAGGAAGCGCCGTTGCTTCCCAGCGCCCCCGGCCATTCCATTTTCGTGCAGCCGGTGCCGGGAATGCATGTGGAGGAGTTCACCATATCCCCCATCACCTCCCCCAGCGAGCTCAAGCACATCCGCAGCATCGCAAAAGCCTATTGAGCCAGGCGGGAGTCGGCGCAAAGAGGAAGGCGCCATATTGAAGAAAGGGATGGGGGGATGCAACGGATGGGCTTCACAAATAGAGCGCCCATGGCAGCCGGTCAACCCAGCAACCGAAAGGGGCGCCTTGCAGGCAAGTTCTGCAAGGCGCCCCTTTTGCTACCCGCCCAAGGACGTCCATGGGGGAAACTATGGATAGGCTAGTTTTCCCGGGAGGCTGGTTCCTGGGGCACAGCCGGCACACGATCCAGGGAAAAGCCCCGGCCTCTTACCTCTTTGACCCGGGAGATCATGGTAAACGCCCCTGGGTCTACCTGTTGGATCAGGGCGTTGGCGGCGTAGAGCTTGCGCTGGGGGATCACGCAAAGGATGGCCTTTTGCTGTTCCTTAGCCAGGCCCGTCTCCATATAGAGCATGGAAACCCCTGCGTCCAGCTCCCGTAGCAGCCGGTCCCGCAATACCTCAAACCGTTCGGAAATGATGATCAGCTGGAGCTGGGCCTGGCCTAGGAGCACCACTTGGTTCATGACCCCGGTGGTGATCAGCAGGGAGAGAATGCCATAAAGGATCTGCTCTGGTTGGGAGAAAAAGGTCTGCATCCCGAGCACGATAAAATCCACTACATATAACAGCAACGCCACGGAAAGATGGGTATACTTGTTTAGCACCATGGCCAGGATATCCGTGCCGCCGGTGGAAGCCCCCTGACGAACGATCAGCCCAATGCCTACCCCCATCAGCAGCCCGGCAAAGATGGCGGCTAGCAACTCGTTCCCCGTGAGGGATTGGATGCCGGGGATTCGCTGAAACAGGGCCAAAAGGGCAGGGTAGAGGATGCTACTGGCGATGGTGGTCAGGGCAAACTTACGCCCCAATACCCCAGCGCCCAGGATGAAGAGCAGCATGTTCAGGATAAACACCGCTGTTGCCAGATCCGCTCCAAAGGCGTGGCCCAACACCAAGCTAATACCAGTGGAACCGCCCATGATAATGCTGTTGGGCACGATAAATCCGGCAACCCCTAGGGCAATGCTCAGGTTTCCGGCCAGGATGCCGGCGCATAGTTGTAAGTAGTTTTTCTTGTGCATGGCGGGTCCTCCTAATGGGCATGGGGGATGGACATAAGAAAAGCCCCTGGAATACAGGGGCTTTTACATGGCTGCGGAACTAGGATTCGAACCTAGACAATACGAGTCAGAGTCGTAGGTGCTACCATTACACAATTCCGCATTGAAGCTTGATAATCCCAAGATGCCGTCGCTCCCTATATAACACCCGCCTCTCGGCAGGTGGGTGCGCTCTGTTGGTTTGCTGCCATCCGGTCAGGCCGGCTCGACATCCGCCTCGGCAATTGCGCTCCCGTAGTTACTCTGTGGGTTTATACACAGGAACTTACGCACACCGCAGGATTATTGTGGTGGGATTAGTTGGGATCGAACCAACGACCTCTACGATGTCAACGTAGCGCTCTGACCAGCTGAGCTATAACCCCTTGCGCAAGTAATATTATACATGAATTTTGGAACTTTGCAAGCATAAATTATTTTGCCCCCGCAAAATCCTTTTCTAGCGCCGGGGTTCCATGCTATACTAATAAGGACATCTGGCGGCTGAAAAAGGGGCGTGCTTTGGGCCATGGCGCATGGTCAAAGGGCAGGCGCGCAGCCTTAAAGCCGCCTGGGTCCGATTGTATGTAGAAAGGATGGAAGCAGCATGCCGTTCTTTTCCGAAGGGGTTACCAAGATCAAACTGACCATATTGTATTTTTTAAACAAGCTTGGGTTTGGCATCACCAAGGATCAAATCACCACGGTAGGGGGAACTTACGATTTAGCGCCGTATTTCGATTTGCAAAGCGCGGTGGCGGAGATGGAGGAGGACGGCTTTTTGGCCGCGGTACCCCGGCCTTTTGGGCAGATCTATGCCCTCACAGCCCGGGGACAGCAGGCGGTAGAGCTCTTTTACGAGCAGTTGCCCACCTCCTTGCGGGACGATCTAGATACCTATGCGGACGAATGCCGGGAGACCCTGCGGCATCAATGCCAATATACCGCCCGCATCGAAGGGCAGCCCAATGGTTCCTATATCGTCCGGATGATCTTTATGGAGCGGGATGAACAGCTGTTGGCGATGGAACTGCTATTCCCGGACGTGAAAAGCGCGAACCGGGCGGCGGCCCTGTGGGCGGACAAAGCCCAGTCCGCCTATTGCTACCTGCTTAGTTCCCTTTCCGGGGCGCTGGACTAACGAGGTGAAGGGCCGGCATAAAAACCAAAGGCCGGGCGCGGTTTTGCGCCCGGCCTTTGGGTATGGCCGCTAATTAATGGTTACGGTCTTGGCCTCTTCCGGCAGGAAATCGTTGTCCATATCGTAGATGTTATGGGTGGTGGAGTCCCGCAGCACCCGGCCGTTTAAGCTGTAGCAGCGGATGAAGCGGCGGCCGTCTACGCAGGACCAGTTTTCCGCGTCCCAGGAAAGATATCCGTCCGCATCGGAACGCACCTGGTCAAAGGCGAGATCCACCTGCCGGTCATGGAGCATTAGATCGATCAGGGCCTTGCGGTCCAGATCCAATTCCTGCTTGTTGATCATGTCATAAGCCTTCATGGCCCGTCCTCCTATGTTGGCGTTTTTTTCAGTATACGCCAAAAAGCCGGCGTAGGCAAGGCATCATTGGCAGGTATCCTTCAGATACTTGACAAACAATTCCGCCGTGGGGGAAAGCTGCCGTTCCTTGCGGTAGACGCAATAGAGCCGGCGGTGCATGAAGGGGTTTTCATTGCGGAAAACCAGCACCTTTTTCTGCTGCTCCGTATCCAGCACGGAGATCTCGCTCATGATGGCGATGCCCATCCCCTGCTCGATGGCCCGCTTGATGCTTTCAATGCTGTCGAAATAGGCTACCGTATGCAGATCCGCCGGGTTTACCCCGCAGTTGATCAGATAGGCGTCGGATTCCTTCCGGGTGCCGGACCCCAGCATCCGTTGCAAGAAGGGGGCGGTGCGCAGGGCGTCCTCCGGGAAGGCGTCCCGAGGGTATTGGGCATAGGCTTCGGTGTTGGGGGCCACGATCACCAGCCGGTCCTTGGCGATCTCCTGGAATTGGCATTTGTCGTCATCCATGGTGGTGCCGGTAAAGCCCAGCATCACCTCGTCCGTCAAGACCCGGCGGATCACCTGCCCGCTGTCCGTCTCCCGCATGGAGAAGAGCACCTGGGGATATTGTTGGGTAAATTCATGGATGAGCTTTGGCAGGATGTATTCCGCAGGCACCGTGCTGGCGGCCACTTCTAGGGTGGAAGTGAGCATCTCCGGATAGTTTTTCATGGCATAATAGGTTCGGTCCCGCATCATCAACAGGTTGTTTGCGTATTCATACAATACCGCCCCCGCTGCCGAAGGATATACCGCCTTGGTGGAGCGTACGATCAACTGTACGCCCATTTCCTCCTCCAGGGCGCTGATGTGAGCGCTTACGGTGGGCTGGGTCAGGTAAAGCTCCTCGGCAGCCTTGGAAAAGCTGTGGAACTTTACGATGGAAACAAACACTTCTAATTGACGGAAATTCATATGCATACCTTGCCTTATATATAATTTGGGGGCGGGGCGCTGCAAACCGACATGGACAAAGGCCCCAGCCAAATTCCCATCTGGGATACCATACGCATAAGCAAAAGCTCCTATATAGATAATAACCTATATTTTGCGCAGACGCAATCCGTGGATTTACCTGAGCCAAATAAAATTTTTATGGAGAAAGAAAGGAAAAGGCCCATCTCAACCTTTATATCCAAGGGGTTGGAGAAATAGGCGGAAAAGGCGGCGCAGGAAAGCAATATCGAGAAATCCGATATTTCCTTTGCTTGAAAAAGCAGTAGCGGCTTGCGTATACTGTAAGAAGAAAAATAGGTGCTTTGGCAGGCTGGGGGGGAGACCCGGCAGCCAGGCCATGCTGGAGGGTAGAACATGGACGGACGAAGCCAGCTGCTGCGGCAGCTTCCCAAGATGGACAACCTGTTGGAGCAGGCCATGGAGGACCCACGCTTCCAGGGGCAACCCCGCAACGCGGTAGGGGATGCCCTTCGACATTGCCTGGAGGAGGCCCGTCAAGCCATATTAGCAGGCCGGCCGGCGGAAACGACGGTGGAGCGGCTGTTGGAGGCGGCCTATGCCCAACTGCGGATGCAGCAGACGCCCAATCAACGGTTGATCATCAATGGGACGGGGGTCATCCTGCACACCAATTTGGGCCGGGCGCTGTTGGCGCCGGAGGCGGTGGAGGCGGCGGCCCGGGTTGCGGGGTCCTATTCCACCCTGGAATTTGATTGCGCTACGGGCAAGCGGGGCGACCGATACCTGCATGTGGAAACCATCCTCAAGGAGCTGTTAGGGGTGGAGGCTGCCCTGGTGGTGAACAACAACGCGGCGGCGGTGATGCTGGCCCTTACGGCCATGGCCCGGGGCCGGGAGGTGGTGGTCTCCCGGGGGGAGCTGGTGGAGATCGGCGGCGCCTTCCGGGTGCCGGAGGTAATGGAGCAAAGCGGCTGCATCCTAAGGGAGGTGGGCGCCACCAATAAGACCCATCCCGGGGATTATGCCCGAGCCATCGGCCCGGATACGGCGGCCCTTTTGAAGGTGCATACCAGCAATTACCGGATCGTGGGCTTTACGGAGGACGTGCCCTTGGAGACCCTGGCCCAAATGGCCCACGAAAAGGGCTTGCCCCTACTCTATGACCTGGGGAGCGGGGCCATGCTGCCCTTGGAGCCCTATGGGGTGCAGGACGAGCCTACGGTATTGCAGGGGCTCCGGGCGGGGGCGGACGTGATCTGCTTCTCTGGGGACAAACTGTTGGGCGGGCCCCAGGCGGGCATCCTGGCGGGCAAGCAGGTCTGGATCGATCAAATGAAGCACCATCCCCTATTGCGGGCGTTGCGGGTGGATAAGATGACCCTGGCCGCCCTGGAAGCCACCCTACGGCTGTACCGGTATCCGGAGCTGGCGTTGGCCCGGATCCCCTTCTATCAGATGGTATCCCAGCCGGTGGAGGTCCTGGAGGCCCGGGGGAACAGGCTGCTGGCTCTGCTGGCGGAGGCCCCCGGCCTTTCGGCGGCCCTGGTGGAGAGCCAGGCCCAGATCGGCGCGGGCTCGGTGCCCAATGAGACCATCCCTTCCCGGGCGGTGCGGCTACAGCCTGCGGGCATACAGCCGGCCTGGTTCTGCCACAGGCTGTTGCAGCTGGAGCGGCCGGTGGCGGCCCGGATCCATAAGGAGGGGGTGCTGCTGGATATGCGCACCGTAGCGGACGAGCAGATCCCGGCCCTGGCCCAGGCGGTGCTGGCCTGCATGAAGGAGGAAACGGCATGAACAATGTGATCATCGGCACGGCGGGCCATGTGGACCATGGGAAAACCTGCCTGATCAACGCCTTGACCGGCATCGATACGGACCGGTTGGAGGAGGAAAAGCGCCGAGGCATCACCATCGAACTGGGGTTTGCCTATTTGGATCTACCGGATGGCAGCAAGGCGGGGATCATCGACGTGCCGGGCCATGAGAAATTCATCCGCAACATGCTGGCGGGGGCGGGCGGCATCGACCTGGCCCTACTGGTGGTGGCGGCGGACGAGGGGGTCATGCCCCAGACGAAGGAACATTTGGGCATCCTGTCCCTTTTGGATATCCAGCGGGGCTGCGTGGCCCTGACCAAGATCGATATGGTGGACGCGGACTGGCTGGAGCTGGTCACCGAGGATGTGCGGGAACAACTGAAGGGCACCTGCTTGGAAGGAGCGCCCATCCTGCCGGTCTCCTCCTATACGGGGGAGGGGATCCAGGCCCTAAGGGAGACCCTGTTTGAGATGGTGGCCACCACCCAGGGCAAGCATACGGAGCGGCCCTTCCGGCTGCCGGCGGACCGGGTATTTTCCATGCAGGGGTTTGGGACGGTGGCCACCGGCACCCTGATCGAAGGCCGGCTCCATGCCGGCGAAGAGGTGATGATCTATCCCGCCGGCCGGCTGGCCAAGGCCAGGGGCCTGCAAGTCCATTCCCAGAGCGTAGAGGAGGCCCAGGCGGGCCAGCGGGTGGCTGTAAACCTCCAGGGGGTGAAGCGGGAAGAAATGGAGCGGGGAGACGTATTGGCCAAGCCCGGCAGCTTGCAGGTCACCATGATGGTGGATGTGCGGCTGCGGATGCTGCCGGAGGTGGAGCGCACCATCAAGAGCGGCAGCCGGCTGCATTTTTACTGCGGCGCAAAGGAGCTCTTGTGCAAGGCGGTGCTGCTGGGGGGCGTGGAGGAGCTGCTCCCCGGGGAAAGCTGCTATGCCCAGCTCCGCTTTGAGGAGGCCATCGCTTTGAAGGCGGGGGACCATTTTGTGGTGCGGTTTTATTCCCCCATCGAGACCATCGGCGGCGGCCAGATCCTGGACCCCAAGCCTCATAAGCATAAGCAGGGGGATATGGAAGTCCCTCAAGTGTTGGATATGCTGCAAAAGGGGGATGAAAAAACCCAAGTGGAAGCCTTGCTCCGGGAAAATAGTCCCCGGTACGTGCCCCTGGCCCAGCTGCGGCTCCAGACCAACCTGAACGAGGAAGCCTTTACAGCCTGCACCCAGGCATTGGAGGCGGAGGGGAAGCTGGTGACCGTGACGGATAAGCTGAAGATCCATACGGGGTATTATCAGGCACTGAAGCAAAAGGCCCAAGGAATGCTGGAAGCCTTTCATAAGGAAAACCCCTTGAAGGCCGGCATGCGCTGGGAAACCTTGCGGGCGGCCCTTTTTCCCCGGCTGGAGCCGGGGGCGGGGGATAAGCTATTGGAGCGGATGACGCAAGACGGCACCTTGGCCGTGGCGGGCCGCTGCCTGGCCCTGCCTACCTTCCAGGTAGCGTTTACCCCGGAGCAGGAAGCCTTAAAGGACCGGCTCTACCAGGCCTGCGCCCAGGAACCCTTTGCCCCGCCGGAGCGCAGCGGGTTGACCAAGGAGATGGGCCGGGCCAAGGATTTCCAAAAGGTGCTGGATTACCTGACAGATGAAGGGGAGCTGGTCCCCTTGGAACCGGATCTGCTCTTTACCCGCAAGGCGGTGGAGGAGGCGGAGGGGATTTTCCGGCGGCTGGCGGAGGCGGACGGCACGGTTACCCTGGCCCAGTTCCGGGATGGGATCGGCACCTCCCGCAAATACGCCATGGCGTTGCTGGAATATTGGGACGTGACTGGTTTGACCAAAAAGGAAGGGGACGCCCGGCGGCTGCGGCGATAATTTGCCCTTGCAAAACACAGCCATACCATGTATAATCATGGCGCGGCTGTAATATGGGGGTAGATGGGTGCTGGTGTGCCCCTCGGTCTTCAAAACCGATGTGAGCAGTTAGGAGCTGCTTGGGTGGGTTCAATTCCTACATACTCCCGCCAGATTCAAAACAGGAACGCAAATGGCCGATCGCATAGATAAAACCGATGGGCATATTTTTAGCGCCTGGCCTAACAGGCGCTTTTCCCTGCTCTAAACCCCTAGAAAAGTTGGGCAGGATGAACATATTTGGTTTTTTCTATAATAGCCGGATCGCCTTGCGGAACCTGAAAAAATGGTATATGATTATATTGTAACAAAGTGAATATCGGTTGGTTGACGGCTGTCGGGAGAGTGCATTTGATGCCGCCGAAGGAATAAATATGTAGCAATGCCTATCTGCTGCATATGAAGATCTCAGGCAAAAGGACCGGCTGCAGGACAACGCTCTGGAGAGCGCAAGCACCGAAGAAGTAACTTCAAGCGTACGGGTTCCGTTTCGCGAAGGAAGCTTTCAGGTTGAGGACAGAGTGGAAGGCAAAGCTTCATGCGTTGTATTCCACTTTTTTTCTGCCGGAGGCAAAGGACATGCTCGAACGGATGCTCGTCATCACCAACAACCCCATGGCCCGGGACGCCCTTTCCAAACAGGACATCTGCGAGGTGCAATATGCACCCGTAAGTTATCGGCAGGTGCTCTGCATGGTTCGGGACGCCATCCATCAGGGACATAGACTTTTGACGCATCCTCTTTCCGGCAGCGTAAAGCCCGGGGAGACCCCGTACAAATCCGTGGCGGTCTCCAGGGCGCAGGGGTTGCTGGATCTTCCCTCCCTTTCTTTGATCGAAAACAGCATTACCACCTGCGATAAATTCCCTATCCGGGAAAAGAGCAAGGACCCATCCTTGCAGGCGGACTTTCAGACCATTGACTTGACGTTGATACAGTCTATTTTTTGAGTCTGGCCCAAAATCCCGGATAAAAACCACGTTAATCATTTAGATTAAATAAATGATGGTTGAACTAACCAGGAACCAGTAATTAGAGGAGGTGTCTCAAGTTGAAATTGGAACTCGGATATATCCATATCCACGACATTCAGCTGGCAGCAGAATCCAAAGTTGAGAACGGCGTTCTGTACGTTGACGCCGAAGCGGTGAAGAAGCTTGTATTGGAAGACGAGCAGATCGCATCCGTTGAAGTCGACGTGGCGCGCCCTGGCGAAAACGTACGGATTACGCCTGTAAAAGACGTGATCGAACCCCGAGTAAAGGTAGAAGGCCCTGGCGGCATGTTCCCCGGCGTGATCTCCAAGGTGGAGACCGTGGGCAGCGGCAAGACCCATGTGCTCAAGGGCGCGGCGGTGGTTACCACCGGCAAGATCGTGGGCTTCCAGGAAGGCATAATCGATATGAGCGGCATTGGCGCCCAGTATACGCCCTTCTCCAAGACCAACAACCTGGTGCTGGTGATCCAGCCTGTGGAAGGCCTTAAGCAGCACGACCATGAGCATGCGGTGCGTATGGCTGGCCTGAAAACCGCCGTGTACATCGGCGAGCTGGCCCGCAACCTCACCCCTGACGAGACCGAAACCTTTGAGACCCTGCCCCTTAAGGAAGGCATGGACAAGTATCCGGATCTGCCCCGGGTTGGCTATGTGCAGATGCTGCAGAGCCAGGGCTTGCTCCATGATACCTACGTATATGGCGTAGACGCCAAGAAGACACTATCCACTATCATCTATCCCACCGAGGTCATGGATGGCGCCATCATCAGCGGCAACTGCGTGTCTGCCTGCGATAAGAACCCCACCTATGTCCATCAGAACAACCCCATCGTCCATGAGCTCTTTGCCCGGCACGGCAAGGACATCAACTTCGCCGCCATGGTCATCACCAACGAGAACGTATACCTGGCGGATAAAGAGCGTTCCTCCAACTGGGCTGCCAAGCTGTGCGAGTTCCTGTGCCTGGATGCAGTCATCATCACCGAGGAGGGCTTCGGCAACCCCGATACCGACCTGATCATGAACTGCCGCAAGATCAGCGAAAAGGGCATTAAGACCGTTATCGTTACTGACGAATACGCTGGCCGTGACGGTTCCTCCCAGTCCCTGGCAGACGCCCATGCTTCCGCGGATGCTTTGGTCACTGGCGGCAATGCCAACCAGGTCATCACCCTGCCCAAGATGGATAAGGTCATCGGCACCGAAGAGTACGTTGGCATTATAGCCGGCGGCTGGGCGGATAACAAGCACGAGGATGGCACCATCGACGTGGAGATCCAGGTCATCACCGGCGCCACCAGCGAGGTAGGCTTCAACTACCTGAGCGCTCGCTAAAAAAGGAGGCTATCATGAGCAAACTGAGAGTTGTACATTACATCAACCAGTTCTTCGCCCAGATCGGCGGCGAGGAAATGGCGGATTACAAGCCTGAATACCGGGAGGGCGTCGTGGGCCCCGGCATGGCCCTGAAGGCTGCTTTCGGTGACGAGGCGGAGATCGTTGGCACCGTGATCTGCGGCGACTCCTACTTCAACGAGAACCTGGAGAAGGCTACCGCCGAGGTGCTGGATATGATCAAGGCTGCCAAGCCGGACCTGTTCATCGCCGGCCCTGCCTTTAACGCTGGCCGCTACGGCGTAGCCTGCGGCACCATCACCGATGCTGTCAAGCGTGAGCTGGGCATCCCCGCCCTGACGGGTATGTATGTGGAGAACCCCGGCGCGGATATGTTCAAGGCCTCCGTGTACATCATTTCCACCAAGAACAGCGCTGCAGGCATGCGGGACGCTGCTCCCAAGATGGCCAAGCTGGGCCTGAAGCTGGCCAAGGGGGAGAAGATCGGCGCTTCCTGCGAAGAGGGTTATATGCCCAACGGCATCCGGGTGAACCTGTTTGAAAAGGAACGGGGCGCCAAGCGTGCTGTAAACATGCTGATCGCCAAGATCAACGGCAAGCCCTTCACCACCGAGTATCCCATGCCCGACTTTGACCGGGTGGCTCCCAATCCTGCGGTAAAGGATATTGCCCATGCGAAGATCGCCCTGGTTACCTCCGGCGGCATTGTGCCCAAGGGCAATCCGGATCATATCGAGAGCTCCAACGCTACCCATTACGGCAAGTACGACATCGAAGGCGTGATGGATCTGACCAGCGACCGCTACGCCACCGCCCACGGCGGCTACGATCCCGTCTATGCCAATGCCGACGCTGACCGGGTATTGCCGGTAGACGTGCTGCGGGAGTTTGAGAAAGAGGGTAAAATCGGCTCCCTGCACCGGTATTTCTACACCACCGTTGGCAACGGCACTGCAGTTAAGAGCTCCAAGGCTTTCGCGGCTGAGTTCTCTAAGGAGCTCATCGCGGACGGTGTTCAGGCCGTAATCCTGACCTCCACCTGAGGAACCTGCACACGTTGCGGTGCAACGATGGTTAAAGAAATCGAGCGTGCAGGCATCCCCGTAGTACATATTTGCACAGTTACCCCCATTTCCATGACGGTCGGCGCGAACCGGATCGTTCCCGCCATTGCCATTCCCCACCCCCTGGGCAATCCGGCCCTGACCATGGAGGAGGAAAAGCACATCCGCCGCAAGATCCTGGAGACCGCCCTAAAAGCCCTCTCCACCGAGGTGGATGACCAGACCATCTTCGAGGTCAAATATTAAAAATATCCTTTCGGAAAGGACAGGACAAGTAGGAATCCATGGATAAGAAGGTCTATGATGTAATCATTATCGGCGCGGGCCCTGCGGGGCTCGCCGCCGGAAGCTATGCAGGCCGTGCCCGGCTGTCCACCTTGATCATCGAGAAGCAGAAGGACGGCGGACAAATCGTCATCACCGCAGAGATCGAAAACTATCCCGGCGGCATCGAAGGCGAGACGGGCCCCAGCCTGGTAGGCCGTATGGCGAAACAGGCGGAGCATTTTGGCGCAGAAAAGGTCTATGATACCATCGAAGAGGTAGAGCTGGAAGGCGAAATCAAGCACCTGAAGGGCAAGAAGGGCGACTATTATTCCAAGACCGTCATCATTGCCACCGGCGCCAACTCCCGGCCCATCGGCTGCCCTGGCGAGAAGGAACTCACCGGCAAGGGCGTATCCTATTGCGCCACCTGCGACGGCGCGTTCTTCCAGGATCTGGACATCTATGTGGTAGGCGGCGGCGACAGCGCGGTGGAAGAGGCCATGTACCTGACCAAGTTTGGCCGCAAGGTTACCATTATCCATCGCCGGAACGAGCTGCGCGCAGCCAAGTCCATCCAGGAGAAGGCATTTGCTAACCCAAAGATGCACTTTATGTGGGATAGCGTGGTAGTAGAGCTCAAGGGCGACGGCATCCTGGAGAGCATGGTGGTCAAAAATGTTAAGACCGGCGAGCTCACCGAGATCGTTGCGGATGAGGATGACGGCACCTTCGGCGTGTTCTGCTTCATCGGCTTCCTGCCCAACAGTGAGCTGTTCGAGGGCAAGGTGGAGATGGACCACGGGTATATCGTAACGGATGCGGATATGCACACCAACATTCCCGGCGTATTCGCTGCCGGCGATGTGCGGGTGAAGAGCCTGCGCCAGGTGGTGACCGCGGCTGCGGATGGCGCCATCGCCGCCACCCAGGCCAACAAGTATATTGAAGGCATTTAAGTAAAGGAGAGATTTACCATGTTGGAACTGGCGAAAGATACCTTTGAAGCGGAAGTGCTTCAGGCGGAAGGCACCGTATTTGTGGATTTCTATGGCGATGGCTGCGTGCCCTGTGCAGCGCTGATGCCCTTTGTCCATGAGATGGCGGATAAGTATGGCGACAAGATCAAGTTCTGCGCCTTGAATACCACCAAAGCTCGCCGGCTGGCGATCAGCTTGAAGGTGCTGGGCCTGCCCACCATGGCCATCTTCAAGGGTGGCGAAAAGGTGGAAGAGGTCGTGAAGGACGACGCTACCCCCGAGAACATCGAAGCGCTCATTAAGAAGTACCTGTAATTTCTATTCGGTAAGTTTTTTACCCCAAGGGGTAAAAATCTTAAATAGCAGCTCGGGCTTAGCCTGTGCGCTGCCATATTTTGAAAGGAAGGAGGAAAATCGTGATGAGCTTGCTAAAGGATAAAAAGGTCATCATCATCGGTGACCGCGACGGCATCCCTGGCCCGGCTATCGAGGAATGCGTAAAGGACGCGGGCGCTGAGGTCGTGTTCTCCTCGACCGAGTGCTTTGTCTGAACGGCCGCGGGTGCAATGGACCTGGAAAACCAGAAGCGGGTTAAGGAATTCGCCGAGAAATACGGCCCCGAAAACATCGTTGTGGTGTTGGGCGCCGCAGAAGGCGAAGCCGCCGGTCTGGCCGCTGAGACGGTCACCAACGGCGATCCCACTTTTGCTGGTCCGTTGACAGGAGTCCAGTTGGGACTCAGGGTTTACCATGTGTGCGAGCCCGAGATCAAAAACGAGGTCTCGCCTGATCTTTATGATGAGCAGGTCGGCATGATGGAGATGGTTCTGGACGTTGACGATATCGTCAATGAAATGACCAGCATCCGCGAGCAATACTGCAAGTATTAAGATCTTCAAAAAAAGGGGGGCGTGTCAGGCATTTCTTATGTGTGATGCGTCCCTTACTTCTTTCATATAGACAAAAGCCAAAAAAATAATATTGGATGGGAAGAAAAACTATGAATAGCGTAATTAAAGGTTCCAGCTATATCCTGGCCCATGCGCCGGATATGGTGATCCACAATGGCTCTACCCAAACCACGGAGCGCATCGTCAATCCAAGTTCCGAATACCTGGTGAAGCTACCGGATCATATCCGCAGCTATGAAGATGCCCTCAAGTATGCCCCTAACCAGACCTATATTGGCAACATGACCCCTGGGGAGCTGGGCGCCATTGCCCAGCCCTGGTACGATAAGCCTCTGGCAGAAGGCCCCCGTTATGGCAAGTTTGGCGAGATCATGCCGGAGGATGAGTTTTACATGCTCATGCAGGTGTGTGATGTATTCGACCTGCTGCACCTGGAAAAGGGCTTTGTAGAGGATGTAAAGCCCCGGTTCGTTGCAAACCCGGTGATATCGGAAGATATCGTTGCGCGGGTCCACGATGGCCTGGATCTGGCGGAGATCGAGCACTTTGTCAATGAGGAGCACGCGGAAGGCCTGTATTTCCAGGGCAAACTGGTGGGCTATGTAAAGCGTGCCCACGATGTGGACGTAAACCTTTCCGCCCATGTAATGCATGAGAACCTGGTCTCTAAGGCCAGCAGCGTATTGGCTCTGCTGTATGTGGTGAAGAACAGCGGCATCGACAAGAGCGAGATCGAGTACGTGATCGACTGCTGCGAAGAGGCTTGCGGCGACGTGAACCAGCGGGGCGGCGGCAACTTTGCCAAGGCAGCGGCGGAGATCGCGGGCCTGACTTCCGCCACGGGCAGCGACATGCGGGGCTTCTGCGCAGGCCCGGCTCACGCCATGGTGGCGGCGGCGTCCCTGGTAAAGGCCGGCACCTATAAGAACGTGGTGGTCACCGCCGGCGGCTGCACCGCGAAGCTGGGCATGAACGGCAAGGACCATGTCAATAAGGATATGCCCGTCCTGGAGGATATGCTGGGCGGCTTCTCCGTGTTGATCAGCGCCAACGACGGGGAAAACCCGGAGATCGATACCGAGATCATCGGCCGGCATACGGTGGGTACCGGTTCCTCTCCCCAGGCGGTCATCGGCGGCCTGGTGGCCGCGCCCCTTGCCCGGGCCGGCTTAAAGATCCCGGACATCGACAAGTACGCTGCGGAAATGCAGAACCCCGATATCACCAAGCCCGCCGGCGCCGGCGACGTGCCCGCTTCCAACTATAAGATGATCGGCGCGCTGGCCGTGAAGCAGGGCGACATGGAAAAGGCCAAGCTGGCCACCTTCGCCCAGGAGCACGGCATGGTAGGCTGGGCCCCCACCCAGGGCCATATCCCCAGCGGCGTGCCCTATGTGGGCTTCCTGCGGGACGAGATCCTATCCGGCCAGGTAAACACTGCCATGATCATCGGCAAAGGCAGCCTGTTCCTGGGCCGTATGACCAACCTGTTTGACGGCGTGTCCTTTGTGGTCCGCAAGAACGCAGGCGCCCAGGCCCAGGAGGGCGGCGTGTCCAAGGCGGAGATCAAGGGCCTCATCGCGGAAGCCCTGCGGGATTTTGCCGCCAGCATGATGGAATAGCGAGGGCGCGGCCATGGCAAAAGACCAAGTAAAGACCATGATCGCCCAGACCTTCCTGGATATGGCGGATGCCCTGGAAAGCGGCCGCATGGGCGGAAGGCCCAAGATCGCCCTGACGGGTATGGGCAGCGAGCATGGGGAGGAAAACGCCATGCAGGGCGCTGTGCTGGCTGCCAAGCAGGGGGTGGATGTCTATTACATCGGCACCCTGCATCACGAAGGCGTTACCACCGTGGAAGTGCCGGACGAAGAGGCCGGCCATAAGAAGATGGAAGAGCTGCTGGAAAGCGGCCAGGTACAAGGCGCGGTCACCATGCATTACCCCTTCCCCATCGGGGTGTCCACCGTTGGCCGGTGCGTGACCCCGGGCAAGGGCAAGGAGATGTTCATCGCCACCACCACGGGCACTTCTTCCGTGGACCGGATCGAGGGCATGGTAAAGAACGCCATCTATGGCATCATCGCCGCCAAGGCCTGCGGCGTGGAAGCCCCCACCGTGGGTATCCTGAACATCGACGGCGCCCGGCAGACCGAGACCATCCTCAAGCAGCTCCAGAGCAACGGCTATCCCATCCAGTTCGCCACCTCCGGCCGTGCGGACGGGGGCTGCGTCATGCGGGGCAACGATGTGCTGACCGGCTCTCCGGACATCATGGTAATGGATTCCCTCACCGGCAACGTGGTCCTCAAGATGCTGGCGGCCGGCACCGCCGGCGGCAGCTATGAGACCATCGGCTATGGCTATGGCCCCGGTATCGGCGAAGGTTATGACCGGCTGGTGATGATCGTATCCCGGGCCAGCGGCGCGCGGGTCATCGCAGGGGCGTTGACCTATGCGGCGGAACTGGTAGCGGGAGACTATCAGGCGGTGTGCAAGGCAGAGTTCGAGGCGGCCAACAAGGCCGGACTCAAGAAGCTGCTGGCGGATAGCGTAGCTTCCCGCAAGGCGCCTGCAGTTGCCGCTGCCGAGGAGGTCAAAGCGCCCCCCAAGGAAGTGGTCACTGCCGCCATCGCCGGCATCGAGGTGATGGATCTGGAGGATGCGGTTCAGCTCCTTTGGAAGAACAACATTTACGCCGAGTCCGGCATGGGCTGCACCGGCCCCATCGTGCTGGTGAGCGAGGCCAACCTGGAGGCTGCCAAGCCCATCCTGCAAAAGGGCGGCTACATCGGTTAAGCTGCAGCTTACCGAATCGAACAAACCAATAACAAAGGCGGCATAGCCCACGGGCTATGCCGCCTTTGCTTATGGACGCTTTGGAATATGCAGCCCGTTTCGGACGCTAGGGACGGTTGTGATCCAACCGGTGAAACCGTCCAGGGAAGCAGTCCAGCCCTGACGCAAATAGGATTTTTCCAAAATGACGGAGGGCGAATTGCCGCGCTGCGAAAAAATTTCTCAGCGCCCCTTGACCCTCCCCTTACGGCAGGGCTTATAATGGCCCTACACAGGGAGGGAAACGCCATGTGGACCGTAAAGCAAGTCAGCGATATTGCGGGTGTAAGCGTGCGCACCTTACATCATTATGACGCCATCGGGCTGCTCAAGCCAGCCAAGGTGACGGAGGCCGGCTACCGTCTATATGACGAAGGGGCCCTTGGCCGGCTGCAAAGCATCCTGCTTTTTCGGGAGCTGGGTTTCCCTTTACAGGAGATCAAGTCCATCTTGGATCGCCCGGGTTTTGACCCCATGGACGCCCTGGCCCAGCAACTTCAGCTGCTGGAGAGGAAGCGCCGGCATGTGGAGGGGCTGATTTCCCTGGCCCGTGGAATTTTGGAAAAAGGAGCATGGAGCATGGATTTCCAAGCGTTTGATACAAAGGCGTTGGAGCAATACAAGGCGGAAGCCAAAGGGAAATGGGGCCATACCAAGGCCTATATGGAATTTGTCCAAAATAAGGAGGCGGACATTGCCGGGGCAACCCAGGCGTTGATGGGGTTGTTCCAGGCGCTTGGGGTAATGCAATCGCTGCCCCCGGCGCACGAGCTGGTGCAGGAGAAGATCCAGGCCCTGCAAAACCATATCACCCGGCATTTTTATACCTGCACCCCGCAGATCCTGCAAGGGCTGGGGCAGATGTATACGGAGGACCCCCGCTTTCGGGAGAACATCGACCGGGCCGGAGGCCCTGGCACGGCGGCGTTCGTACAGCGGGCCATCCAGGCCTATTGCCAAAGGACTTGAAGGCCTGGCCCTCCAAACTTAAAAATGCACGGGCCCCAATGGAGGGCCCCACCATAGGCAAAGAGGAAGCCAACGGGCTTCCTCTTTTTTCGGCTTTGGGAAATCTACAGATAGCGCTGAAGCCGGCGCAGGTTGTTCTCCTCGGTGCGCAGCAATTGTTCCCCCAATGCCCGGGCTTCGTTGCCGGCCAGGGAATATTTGCGCAGGGAGCGGGATAGGTCTACGATCCCCATGACGCTGCCCTGCATAAGCATTTCCGCCATATGGGTGGAGGTCCTGTCCAGCCGCAGGTTCAGGCTGGTGTGGACCCGCAAGGGGAAAACCGGCGGGCGTTTGGGGTCCAGGTGGGTAGCCTTTAAAAGACGTTGGGCCTCGGTTTGCACCTGATGGTATTCTGCAAATTGGTCTGCCATGGCCTTGCGAAAGTCGGGGTCTTCACAGCGCTTGATCAGCTGATTTAGGGCCACTTTGCCCATGACGGTGTTTTGGTATATGTCCTGCAAAAGTTGCGCGTTGGGGTCCATGATTTTCTTTCCTTTCTTATCGTTATATGTAGTGTGGTGAAGAAGGGGGGAGAATATACATTGCCCATTTTTGCCTGTTGTATTATACTGTAATGTGGTATTTTACGGTTCCATATACCGTATATGGTGACCAAAGGATTTTTTTCAAATATATGGAGGGAATGGATGGCCAAGGACTACAGCGTAAGCGATATCAAGGTGATGGAAGGCCTGGAGGCGGTGCGGATGCGGCCGGGTATGTACATCGGCTCCACCGGCGTGCGGGGCCTGCATCATATGTTGTGGGAGATCGTGGATAACGCCGTGGACGAGGCTGCCAACGGCTATGCGGACCGGGTGCAGGTAACCCTGCATAAGGACCAATCCGTCACCGTGGAGGACAACGGCCGGGGCATCCCGGTGGGCATCCATGAAAAGCTGGGGGTCAGCGGGGTAGAGGTGGTCTTTACCCAGCTCCACGCCGGCGGCAAATTCGATAACGATAGCTATGGATTTTCCGGCGGCCTTCACGGGGTGGGCGCCAGCGTGGTGAACGCCCTGAGCGAATATGTGGAGGTGGAGATCTATACCGGCGGCAGGGCCTATTATCAAAAATTCCGCAGCTATGTGGATCAACAGGGGAAGATCCATTCCGGCCAGCCCATGGCCCCCTTGGCGGAGACCGGCCGCACCCGCAAACGGGGGAGCAAGATCACCTTTTTGCCGGACGCCCGGGTATTTGAGACCCTGGATATGCAGTTTGATACCATCTCCAAACGGATGCGGGAATTGGCCTATTTGAACCGGGGCGTGACCTTTTATCTGCTGGACGAACGCACCAAGCGGGAAAAGGAATATTGCTTTGCCGGGGGCTTATCGGATTTTGTCCGCTACCTGAACGGGGACAAGACCCCGGTATATCCCGATCCCATCCACATCAAGGGGGCAAAGGACGGCATTGAGGTGGATATCGCCATGCAGCACAACGACGGCTACAGCGAGAGCATCTTTTCCTATGTCAACAACATCCCCACCACCGAGGGCGGCACCCATGAGACCGGCTTTAAGGCGGCCCTCACCAAGGTGCTCAACGACTATTGCCGGCGCATGGACTTTCTCAAGGACAAGGACCCCTCCCTGTCCGGGGAGGACTTCCGGGAGGGGCTGACCGCCATCATCTCCTTGAAGATGCGCAACATCCAGTTTGAGGGCCAGACCAAGACCCGCCTGGGCAATACAGAGGCCCGGCCCGCGGTGGAATATGTGGTGACGGAGCAGCTTACCCCCTTCCTGGAGGATCTGAAAAACGCCGATGTTGCCAACCGCATCGCGGATAAGGCCATCAAGGCGGCCAAGGTCCGGGAGACCGCCCGCAAGGCCAAGACCATGGCCCGGGAGAAGAGCAAGCTGGAGAACGCCCCCCTGGTGGGCAAACTGTCCAGCTGCACCGGCCGGGACCCCAAGCGGAACGAGCTGTTCATCGTGGAGGGGGACAGCGCCGGCGGCAGCGCCAAGCAAGGGCGGGACCGGCGGTTCCAGGCGATTTTGCCCCTTCGGGGCAAGCCCTTGAACGTGGAAAAGAAGCGGCTGGACCAGGTGCTGGCCAACGAGGAATTCCGCTCCATCATCACCGCCATCGGCACCAACATTGGGGAGGATTTCGACCTTTCCAGCCTGAAATACGATAAGATCATCATCCTTTCGGACGCGGACCAGGATGGGGCCCATATCCGGGCCATCCTCTTGACCTTCTTCTACCGCTACATGAAGGAGCTGATCACCGACGGCCATGTATACATCGGCCTGCCGCCCCTTTACAAGGTGCAAAAGGGGAAGGAGATCCGCTATGCCTACGACGATGGGGAGCTGAACGCAGCCATCAAAAAGGTGGGCAAGGGCTATACCCTGCAACGGTATAAGGGCCTGGGCGAGATGAACCCGGAGCAGCTGTGGGAAACCACCATGAATCCGGAGAACCGGTCGCTGGTGCGGGTGCATATTGACGACGCGGCGGATGTGGAACATCTGGTGACGGTTTTGATGGGGGACAAGGTGGCCCCCCGAAAGGAGTATATCAGCGAATTCGCCAATTTCAACAAGGCGGACGCCTTTGCGGACAAGGCCGCGGTAGAGAAGGGAGGCGTACAGCATGGCTAAGAAAAGCGAGCCCCAGCTTCCCCTGGGGGAAACCATCATCGAGAAGAGCATGGACACGGTGATGCACGAATCCATGCTGCCCTATGCGGAATACGTGATCCTGGAGCGGGCCTTGCCCCGGGTGGAGGATGGGCTCAAGCCGGTGCAGCGGCGGATTTTGTATACCATGCTGGAGCTGGGCACCACCCCGGATAAGCCCCACCGGAAAAGCGCCCGCATCGTGGGGGATTGCCTGGGCAAATACCATCCCCACGGGGACACCTCGGTATATGACGCCATGGTGCGCATGGCCCAGCCCTTTAACATGCAGATGCCCCTGGTGGACGGCCACGGCAACTTTGGCAGCGTGGATGGGGACAGCGCGGCGGCCATGCGGTATACGGAAGCCCGCATGGCGCCCATCGCCCTGGAGATGCTGCGGGATTTGGACAAGGACACGGTGCCCTTTGCCCTGAACTTTGACGATACCCTCAAGGAGCCGGAGCTGTTGCCCGGCCGGTTCCCCAATCTGCTGGTAAACGGGGCCAGCGGCATCGCCGTGGGCCTGGCCACCAACATCCCCCCCCATAACCTGAGGGAAGCCATCGACGCGGTGCTGCTGCAAATGGAGCAGCCGGAGGTTTCCCTGGACGCCCTGATGCAGGTGATGCCCTGTCCGGATTTCCCCACCGGCGGGTATCTTCTCGATAGCCCGGAGATCCGTGCCGCCTATGAGACCGGCCGGGGCAAGCTGACCATGCGGGCCAAGGTGCATATGGAGGAGGGCCGTGCGGGCCGCAAGCTCATCGTGGTGACCGAGTTTCCCTATCAGGTAAACAAGGCCCGGGCCCTGGAGGACATCCTCAAGGTAAGCCAGGAGAAGAAAACCCTGTTTGCCGGCATCGCGGATATCCGGGATGAATCCGACCGTTCGGGCACCCGGGCGGTGATCGAGGTCAAGAAGGACGCGGACGCGGATAAGATCCTGGCGTATCTATATAAATATAGCGATCTGCAAACCACCTTCGGGGTGAACATGGTGGCCATTGCCGGGGGCAAGCCCCTGCAGATGGGCCTCAAGGAGATCATCGCCCATTATATCCGCCACCAGGAGGAAGTGGTCAGTCGCAGGACCCGCTTCGACCTGGAAGCAGCCCAGCGGCGGGAGCATATTTTGGAAGGGCTCATGGTGGCCATCGCCAACATCGATGCGGTGATCGCCCTGATCCGGGCCTCCAAGACCCCAAAGGCGGCCCGGGACGGGCTGATGGAGCGCTTCGGCCTCACGGAGCTCCAGGCCCAGGCCATCTTGGACTTACGGCTGCAACGGCTCACCAATCTGGAGCTACTGGCCATCGAAAAGGAATATAAGCAGGTCAAAGCCCTCATCAAAGAGCTGACCGCCATTTTGGAATCCCCGAAAAAGCTTCGGGGGGTGATCAAAAAGGAGCTGGAGGAGATCCGGGACGCCTATGGGGTTCCCCGGCGCACCCAGCTGATGCAGGAGGATGCGGGCGCAGTCCTGCCCGAGGAGGAGGCTCACGTCAGCGAGGAGGCTCTGGTGGTGCTGCTGCCTGGGGCGCGGGTTCGGCGCATGCCGCCCAAGGCGTATAACCCGGAACAAGGCGCCGGGGAAAATCCCTTGGCGCTGATCCAGACGGCCACCGATCGGCGGCTAAGGTTCTTTACAAACCTGGGCGCCTGTTGCTTCCTGCCGGTGGAGGAGATCCCGGAGACCCGGCTCAATGGGAAGCCTGCCAATTTAAACGCCCTTATCGCCTTTGAAAAGGACGAACAGGTGGTGGCTTGTCTGGAGGAGGGAGAATGCGAGGGCCAGCTGTATTTCTACACCGCCCAGGGCAATGTAAAATGCACCCAGGGCAGCGAGTACAATGCCCGCACCCGCCGGGTGGCGGCCATCTCCCTCAAGGAGGGGGACAGGCTGCTGGGGGTGGAGCCCGCCCGGGAGGACAGCATCCTGCTGATCACCAGCCAGGGCATGAGCATCCGCTTTGCCCGGGACACCGTCCCGGAGATGGGGCGGGTAGCCGCCGGGGTAAAGGGCATCCGGCTGGAAGCGGGAGACCAGGTGGTCTTTGCCCAGCAGGTGGGCGAGGACGGCGAGGTGCTCACCATTTCCGACCGGGGCTACGCCAAGCGCAGCTTCGTGTTCGACCATGAGCTGCAGGGCCGCAACGGAAAGGGGCTCAAAGCCTTTGACTTTAAGAAAAACGGTTCCAACGGCACGGCCATTGCTGCGGCGCTGTATGTACGAGAGCCGTATAACTTTACCGTGGAGCAGAAGCATGGGGCTGTGACCCTTTGCAATACGGAGGAAGTGCGCATCGATAACCGGGCCGGCAGAGGGGATCTATTGGTGATGGCCCTGCTGGACGATGTGGTGATCGGCGCCCGTAGGCAGCGATAAGAATAAACCCCCGGGGTTCGGAATATGTATAAGCAACTTCTAAGAGGAGCTTATTCTGTATGATACGAACCAGCGGGGACAATGCCATATGCATCAGCGGCCGGGTCCAAGGGGACGCTATGCTGGACCATGAACTGTACGGAGAAGCGTTTTATAGCTTATATTTGGAGGTGCCGCGGCTGAGCGGCGCGGTGGATATCCTGCCGGTGACCCTGCCGGGCAGGCTCTGCGCCCAGCTTCCAAGGGCAGGGGAGAGCTGGTGTATACATGGCCAGCTGCGTTCCTATAACAAGCATACGGATACAGGCAGCCGGCTGATCCTAACGGTGTTTGCCAGGCATGTGGAGCCTGTGCCCCCTGAGGTGGAACCGTGTAATCGGGTGGAGCTGACGGGGTTTTTATGCAAGCCTGTGATCTACCGCACCACGCCCTTTCTGCGGGAGATCGGGGATATGCTCCTGGCGGTGAACCGCTCCTTCAACAAAAGCGATTATTTGCCCTGTATCGCCTGGGGCCGCAACGCGGTGCTGGCCCGGGAGCTGGCGGTGGGCAGCCGGGTGCGGGTGGAAGGACGCCTGCAAAGCCGGGAATATCAGAAATGCCTTTTGGACGGCACCATCGATCAGCGGGTGGCTTATGAAGTATCCTGCGCCCGGGTGGAGCCGGTCTGAACGGGCGGCACAAATGAGGAGGAATGGCCATGACCATGGACGGCCTGAACCTGTTTGCCGCCAGTCGGGAGATCGCCTGGCTGGCCGGCGGCAAAATCGAAAAGATCCATCAGCCGGAAAAGGACGAGCTGGTGCTGGCGGTGCGGGCGGGAGGCAACCATTACCGCCTGCTGCTGAGCGCCAACCCCAGCCATGCCCGGGCCCAGCTTACCGGCAGCAAGCGGGCCAATCCCCTGGACGCCCCGGCCTTTTGTATGCTGCTGCGCCGGCGGATCGCCGGCGGTCGGATCCTTTCCGTGACCCAACCCCATATGGACCGGGTGCTGGAGATCACCATCGAGGCGCAAAATGAATTGGGGGATCTGGCCCCCTACCGGCTCATTGGGGAGATCATGGGAAAATATTCCAACATCATCCTGGTGGACGACCAGGGACGCATCCTGGACGCCATCCGGCGGGTGGGGCCGGGCATGAGCTCCGTGCGGATGTTGCTGCCGGGCTTGACCTATTCTCCGCCGCCCGCCCAGGACAAGCGGGAGATCCTGAACCAGACTCCGGAGCAGATCGCGGCGGTATTTCAAAGCGGCCGGGTGGACAAGGCTTTGTCCAATGCCTTTTTCGGCCTCTCCCCCCAGATGGCGGCCGCCCTCTGCGCCTGCTTTACGGATAAGACCCTGTGTGAACAGCTGAACCCTGAAGAAAAGCTGGCGTTGAGCCAAAAGCTTCATGGCTTTTACCAGGACCTGGCAGCGGGGAAAATGGCGCCGGCTTTGGCCCTGGGGGAAGGCGACGTGCCCGTAGCGGCGTATCCCTTCCATCCGAACCTGGATGGGGTCCGCCCCATGGACACCATGTGGGAGGCATTGGACGCCCTATACGAGAGCCAGGACACCCAAGGGCGGATGCAGCGCCATGGGGCCGGCATCCGGCGCACGCTGCTCAACAACATCGAGCGCTGCGAGCGGAAGCTGGCCGTATACCAGGCGGCCATCGGGGGCGAGGCGGAGATGGAGCGGCTGCGGCTGTATGGGGAATTGCTCACCGCCAACCTGCATGGGATCGCCCCGGGAGCCAAGGAGACGGCGGTGCTGAATTACTATTTGGACCCGCCAGCGCCGGTGGCGATCCCTCTGGATCCCCAGCATAGCCCCAGCGAGAACGCCCAGCGGTATTATCGTAAATACCAAAAGGCCAAGGCAGCCCGGGAAACGGCCCTGGCCCGGCAGGCGGAGGCCCTGGAGGAACTGGCTTATTTGGAAGGCCAGCTGGACAACCTGGGGAAATGCACGGAAGATGGGGAGCTGGCGGAGCTGACGGAGGAATTGCGGCAGATGGGCTATCTTAAAGCCCGGACTGCCCGGCAAAAGCAGCCCAAAGTTCCCCCCTCCAAGCCCATGCATTTTATTGCCAGCGACGGGACGGATATCTTTGTTGGCAAGAACAACCGACAAAACGACGCTTTGACCGCCAAGGCGGCGGGGGAGGATATTTGGCTGCACACCAAGGAGATCCCCGGCTCCCATGTGATCCTCAAAAGCCCAGCCCCGTCTAAGGAAGCCTTATACGAAGCATGCCTGTTGGCGGCTTGGTATAGCAAGGCCCGGGGCAGCGAGAACGTGCCGGTGGACTATACGCCGCGGAAATATGTGAAAAAACCCGGCGGAGCCAAGCCGGGCATGGTGATCTATACCACCAACAAAACCGCCTACGTCACCCCGGAGGAGGCCAGGGTCCTACAGATCCAAAAGGAATAGAAACCCGACCCGGAAGCATGTTTGTCGCCTTTCCCGAATATGGCTATAGAAGCAAGAATTCAATGGAAAGGTGGAAGATCCGATGGGTAAAGGGCTTTGGATGGGACTTGGGGTGCTGCTTTTGGCATCGGCGGCATTGCTGGGCTGCGGCCGGGAGGCGCAGACTCAGGCCGAGGATCTGGCATATGAGGAAGACAGCGAGGCAGGGTTCCGCAGGACGGTGCTATATTATACCGCAGAGGACGGCTTTGTGGTGCCGGTGATGAAGCGGATTCCCTGGGAAGAGGGGATCGGGAAAGCGGCCCTTGGTTATTTGGTGGATACGGAAGCCAACCGGGCGGCAGCGGAACAGATGGGCTTGGAAGCACCGGTACCGGAAGGGGCCAGCTTTACCCTGCGGATTGGAGACGAGGGAAATGCGGTGGTAGATATATCCGGCTTGCAAGAGCTGCCGGATGCAGCGGCAGAGCAGGCCATGGTAACGGGCATTGTCAATACCCTTACGGAGTTTGATTCCATCCATACCGTGCAGGTCACCTTGGATGGAGCCAAGGTTGCCGCCCTACCCCATGGGACGGATATTTCTGAGGCCTTTAGTACCCTCCCGTTAAACGTGGAGGAGGGAACCTTGGCCGTATCCAGTGGAAACGCCCATCCCATGACCTTATATTTCCCCAATGCTGCGGCCAGCTTAAACGTGCCGGTGACCCGGTATGGCCTGGAAGTCCCGACCTTGTCCGGGGCGGTGGAAGCCCTACTGGATGGGCCGGCAGCGGACGGCTTGCGAGGGTTCCCAGAGGGAACGGCCCTGCTGGAAGCCACGGTGGAGGATGGGATCGCCCGGGTGGATCTTTCTGAAGCGTTTATGGCGGTGGAAAATACCGAGGGATTATGCGCCGCATTGCAAGAGGCTCTATATTTGACCGCCAACGAGGTGGAGCCGGTGAGCGGGGTGGATATCTATGTGGAGGGTGAGCCTTATGCCCTGCATACCGTCCAGGTGGATGCGCCGGTGTATGTGAACGAATTTAAATAGCCAAGCAATACCATTTACAAAGGAGAAAAACACATGCGGTTGATCATTGCGTCCAATAACGCCCATAAGGTAAAGGAAATCAAGGAGATCCTGGGCGAGTATTTTACGGACATACAAACCCTGGGGGAAGCGGGGCTGGACATCGATGTGGTGGAGGACGGGGCGACCTTTGAGGAAAACGCCCTGAAAAAAGCAACTCAGGTGCTGGCGGCCGCGCCCTGGGCGGACGCGGCCCTAAGCGATGACAGCGGGCTGATGGTGGACGCCCTGAAGGGCGCGCCCGGGGTCTACAGCGCCCGCTATGCAGGGGGCGCCGGCCATGACGACCAAGCCAATAACCATAAACTGCTATCCGATATGGAGCAGGTGCCGGAGGAGGCCCGGGGCTGCCAATTTGTCAGCGCCGTGGCCCTGGTTAGGCGGGATCGGGAGCCCCTGGTGGTTCGGGGAGAGGTTAAGGGCCAATTGCTTCGGGCGCCTAGAGGCCAAGGCGGCTTTGGGTATGATCCTCTATTCTATTATCCTCCTTTCCAGCGCTCCTTTGGCGAACTGGACGCGGCGGAAAAAAATCAGGTAAGCCATCGGAAACGGGCGTTGGAAGCCCTGTGCGCGGCATTGGAGGCGGAAGCAACATGCGGCTTGGGGTAATCAGCGACACCCATGGGGACCGGTGGGCGATAGAAGAATGCATCCAGCTGGCAGGGCATGTGGACGCTTGGCTGCATTTGGGAGATAATGTGCGGGATACAAAAACCTTGGAGGCTACGGATGTGCCTGTCTATGGGGTGCGGGGCAATACGGACTTTGGCACCAACCAGGTGACGGAGCGGATCGTGGAGCTGGGCGGTAAACGCCTCTTCCTGTGCCATGGGCATACCTATGGGGTGGAAGCCGGTTTGACCCGCCTGCACCTGAGGGCCAAGGAACTGGGCTGCCATGCGGCGTTATTCGGCCACACCCACGTGGCCTTCTTGGATGAGGGCGGGGACGTGACCTTGCTCAATCCCGGCAGCCCCAGCCGGCCCAGAGGCGGAAGCCGCCGGGCTATGGGGCTGTTGACCATACGGGGCGACGTATTGGATGGGGAGCTGCTGTTTTTGCCCTAGGGTTGTCCCCTACCTGTGGAGATGTGGGCGGCGAAGCCCGGGGGGCGGCGGCGGGCGCGGGAACCGCGCCCT
>ERZ779894.1062-NODE-1062-length-29676-cov-9.716924_pt1 | contig 29676 bp, 23 predicted proteins | sample MGYA00511587_ERZ779894 | MGnify/ENA primary metagenome ERZ779894 (study PRJEB29588, sample SAMEA2160490) | human gut metagenome | biome: human gut; feature: human-associated habitat; material: faeces | place: Denmark | collected 2008/2010 ... | reverse complement strand
GCTGAAAGCCCGGCTGAGGCAGGCTCCGCCTGCCAAACGCCGCGCTTTTGCGCATAGTGCGCCCCTTTCCGCCTTCGCGGGCTCAATCGCAGGCTTAAACTCATACCAGCAAATATACCATAAAAAAGCCCGATTCTCAGCGCGCTCAACAAACGCTAAGAATCAGGCATAAATTATAGCACCCTTATACTCATCCTGATAAATATAACAAATTAAGAATTCTTCATTATTACGCCCTCAACCGTATCCGCTACATGTTCGCAGGCGTCCACGCATTTTTCCAAATAAATATATATTTCCCGCCACGTTATCACCATAATTGGATCACTGCATGTTGTATGCAGCATACGCATGCTTGATATAAAAAGCTCGTCCGCCTCCTCTTCCAGCGTATTAATTGTAACAATATAATCATGCAGCTGTTTAGATTTCCTGAAATCCGCAAACTCCGCCAGAAGCTTCTTTACCGCTTCGCTGCATCTTATAATCACCTCGCACAGCTTTAACGCGTCCGGCCTGATAATACGGACATTATTGCAATATATGCGCAGCAGAACATCTTCTATTTTGTCTATAACCTCGTCGATATTCTGACTGAGCAGCGTTATATCCTCTCTCTCAAGCGGAGTAATAAACGCCTTGGTCAGCACATTAAGCAAATCATGCTTTTTTTCATCTGCCGAATGCTCAACCTCGTGCATCTCATCCAGCTTTTCCTTAATCCTTTCAGGATTGAAATCCCTTAAAACTTTGTCCAGCAAATGGGCCGCCTGACATGCATAATCGGCGCATGTATAAAAATTATCAAAATAATATGCGTCCTGCTTTTTTGACATTTTAATCTTACCTCCAAATTATATTTGCATTTTTAGAAAATAGCCATAAACAGCTTAGCCATTATATAGCTTATAAGGCCGCAGCCAGGGAAAGTAAACACCCAGGTAAGCATCATATCCTTAACCACGCCGAAATTAATAGCCGTAATGCGTTTAACTGCCCCAACGCCCATAATCGCGCTGGTCTTAGTATGAGTCGTGGAAACAGGTATGCCGAAAAGACTGGAAAGAAGCAGGCAGAACGCGGCCGAAAGATCGGCTGCAAAGCCCTGATATTTATCCAGTCTTACCAAATCCACTCCTACAGATTTTATAATCTTTTCTCCGCCGACGCTGGTGCCCAGCCCCATAACAAGAGAACACAACAGCATCAGCCATACGGGAATACTCATGCCCACGACTCCGCTTTCACCGTTGCAGAAAGCTATGCCCAGAAAAAGCACGCCGATAAATTTCTGTCCGTCCTGCGCTCCGTGCATAAAGCTCATAGCCGCGGCACCGAATATTTGCGCTCCCTTAAAAAATCCGTTAGTGCGTCGGCGGTCCATGCGCGCGCATATAACGGTTATAAGCTTGCAGAACACCCAGCCTATAATAAAGCCCAGCAGCAGGCTCATAACCAAACCATATATAACCTTTACCCACTCGGATAAATTTATGCCTCCTATGCCGTTATGTATGGCTATGGCTGCGCCCGACAGCCCCGCGATAAGGCTGTGGCTCTCGCTTGTCGGAATGCCGAACCAGGAAGCGGCCACGCTGTAAACCACAATAGAAAAGAGGGCCGCGCATAAGGCAATCAGCGCCTCCTGCGAATTCCCTCCAAAATCTACCATATTACTGATGGTAAAAGCTACCGAACTGTTAATGTGCGTCATAATCAGCACGCCCAGAAAATTAAAGACAGCGCTTAGCATTATGGCCGATCTGGCCTTCATGCAGCGAGTGCCTATGCAAGTCGCTATTGCGTTCGGAGCGTCCGTCCATCCGTTGACAAAAATTACTCCCAGCGTAAGCAGCACGGTTATTAATAAAACCGGACTGGAAAACATCTGCTGAATGAAATCTGAAAATGATATAGCCAAATCCATATCAATATACCCGCCTTTAATTTAATGCCTCCCGCTCAAAAGGCCTGCGCCTCCGAGCTGCACAGCCGCCGGACTAGCTTTAAACCCGCCTCTGGAATGCGCCTGGGCGTCCAATGTTAATGCCAGGTAAAATAAAAGCCGAAAATGGCAAACGCATTCGCCATGCATAATATAAGATAACATTAATCCCCGGTTTCGTCAATTATAACTTGATATTATATGACCGCTTCGGACATTTAATATTAAATTATGCCGCTTGCTGGCGGAACGGCAGGATTAAAACAAAAGTAATAATTGACATAAGCAAAGAAGAGGGCTATCATAATTATAATATTAATAAATCAGACGGCGCCTGGCGCAGGGCAGGCTCCCGCGCCGGCCGGAGGCGTTAATCCGCCTTCTTATATTAACCCGCAGATTTTATAAAAGGAGATATGTATAATGAAAATAGCAGTAACCTATGAAAACGGGCAAATCTTTCAGCATTTTGGCCATACAAAGCAATTCAAGCTTTATACGGCTCAAGACGGAAAAATTATTTCGGAAGAAATTATAGACACTAACGGCAGCGGGCACGGCGCGCTTGCGGAATTCCTTTCTTCATTGGGAACGGAAGCTCTTATATGCGGCGGAATAGGCGGCGGAGCCCAGGCGGCCCTTGCCCAGGCCGGCATAAAGCTTTACGGCGGCGTAGAGGGAAGCGCGGATAAGGCCGCGGCCAGCCTGGCGGCAGGAACGCTTGAATATAATCCCGATATAAAATGCTCTCACCACGAGGGGCATGAACATAACTGCTCCGGACACGAAGCCAACGGCCACTCCTGCGGAGGCCATGAGCATAACTGCTCAGGGCATGGACGTCCCTGAGGGCGGGCGTACGCGAAGATTTATTATTAGCAATAAATTAAAAATAGGCTGCATAAATAAAAAAGCCTTCTTTAACCTGTCTTAATCAGATTGCAGGCAGGTTAAAGAAGGCTTTTTTAATCTTTTCGCCTCAGCGGCATTGCGTGCATATATATTCGGGAACTTTTCTTTCATTTATAACCCGTTCGTAGAGCTGCCAGCCCCCGGCGAGATTATAGCAGTCATAGCCCCGGCCGGCCAGAATGCGGCATGCTATATAACTGCGCAGCCCGCTGTGGCAATGCACATATACCGGCCTATTGCCGGGGATTTCGTCCATTCGTTCGCGAAGCGAATCCAGCGGAATATTCTTAAAGCCGTCTATATGCCCGCGCGAAACCTCCGCCCGAGTGCGCACGTCCAGGAGGGTAACGCTTCCGTCTCGTGGCAGCTTTTCCACGTCATGCCAGAAAAACTGCTTTACCTTTTTATTAATAACATTTTCCGCAACAAAGCCCAGCATGTTAACGGGATCTTTAGCGCTGCTAAAGGGAGGCGCATAGCATAATTCCAATTGGGCAAGGTCGGTAATGCGGGCGCCTAAGCGGATGGCCGCGGCCAGCACGTCCATGCGCTTATCCACTCCGTCCGTGCCCACAATCTGAGCGCCCAGCAATTTCAATGTCTTTTTATCCCACAGCGCCTTTATGCACATATTCGCCCCTCCCGGATAATAGGAAGCATGAGAGGCCGAATAGATATAAGTCTTATCATAATCCAATCCCAGCCCGGCCGCCGTCTTCTCGTTCAGCCCGCTTGAGGCCGCTGTTAAATCAAACAGCTTTATTATGGAAGAGCCCTGAGTGCCCTTATATTCTGAAGGAATGCCCGCGATATTATCGGCCGCTATGCGTCCCTGCTTATTGGCCGGGCCGGCCAGAGGAATAAACGCCGGTTCACCCGTTAAATAATTCTTAATTTCCGCAGCGTCCCCCACCGCGTATATGCCCGGCACGCCCGTCCTCATATGCGAATCGGTTATTATGCATCCACGCTCGTTGAGAGGCAGGCAGCCCTCCAGGAATTGAGTGTCCGGCCTGACTCCGGCGCATATTATAACCATATCCGTTTCCAGCTCGCCGTCCTCAAGAAGCGCCCTGCCCGGAATTATGGCTTTTATCCCATTATTCAGGCGCAGGTCTATGCCCCGCTCCCTTATATGCACATGCACATTGGCGGCCATATCCGAATCAAGAGAGGGAATTAAATGCTCCGAAATCTCCGCAACCGTCGTTTCAATGCCCGCCCTTTTAAGATTCTCCGCCATTTCCAGGCCTATATATCCCCCGCCGGCCACTACCGCGCGCCGGGGCCTTTCATTCTCAGTATACCTCTTTATTTCCAGCATATCCGGAATATTGCGCAGAGTAAACACATTAGGAGCGTCCGCGCCCTCAATATTGGGCTTGACCTGCCGCGCGCCGGGTGATAAAATTAAATTATCATAGCTTTCGCTGTATATTTCCCCCGTTTTTAGGTTTCTAATTTCAACCGTTTTAAATTGGGGATTAACGCTCACTGCCTCGTTCAGCACTCTCACGTCAACGTTAAATCTTGCCTTAAAGCTTTGAGGAGTCTGAAGCGTGAGCCTGGAGCGCTCTGTAATAACTCCTCCTATATAATATGGAAGCCCGCAGTTGGCAAAGGAGACATATTCTCCGCGCTCCAGCAATATTATTTCTTCGTCCTCCTTAAGCCTGCGCATCCTGGCCGCGGCCGAAGCGCCTCCCGCCACTCCTCCTATAATCAATGTTTTCATATAAATACCTCTCTTTCAAAGGAGTCTTTAGAATGCAAAACAATCTCATTGAGCCTGTCTATAATAAATTGTTCCCTTTCTGGAATCAAATCTCCCCTGCAGAGAGAGAATATCTTCTCCGGCATTCCTCCGCGGTTAATTATAACAAAGACGCAAAAATACATAACAGCGAGGAATGCTCGGGAGTAATCCTGGTAAGAACAGGCTGCATAAGGCTGTATATGATGTCTGATTCGGGCAGAGATATAACTCTTTACCGCCTATATGAAGGAGATATCTGCATGCTTACCGCCTCCTGCGTGCTTCAGGCCATAACTTTCGACGTATTCGCCAACGCCGAGGAGGACAGCCAATGTTTTGTCATCAGCGGGCCCGCTTTCGCTAAATTATCCGAAAGCAATCCATATATTAAGATTTTTGCCCTGGAAACGGCGGTAAACCGATTTTCAGACGTTATGTGGGTTATGCAGCAGATCCTCTTTATGAGCATGGATAAAAGACTGGCGATTTTTCTGACCGACGAAATCGCCCGCACAGGTCAGGACAGCATATCATTAACGCATGAGCAGATAGCCAGATATATAGGCTCGGCGCGCGAAGTAATCTCCAGAATGCTCAAATATTTTTCCAGCGAGGGTATTGTGGAATTATCCCGCAAAGGAATTAAAATATTGGATAAAAACCGGCTGCGCGCCCTGGCCTATTAAATGCGCGCCGTTTTTAAGCGGCGCTTTCAGCCTGCGCCTATATATGATTTTAAGCTTTTCCCCGTTTTTAGCAGGCCTTTAATCTTTAAGCATATCCAATATCTGAGCCTTGGATTTAGCGCCCGCCGACTGCCGGACTAATTTCCCATCTTTAAGCACAACCAGCGTGGGTATGCTGAATACGTTAAAAGCCTGAGCCAGTTCGGGCTCATTTTCCACGTTGACTTTCCCTACGAGATACTGCGGGTTTTCCCTCGCAATTTCATCCACCACCGGAGAAACCATGCGGCAGGGGCCGCACCAGTCCGCATAAAAATCCAGCAGCACCGGCTTGGCGCTTTTGCTGGCCTGTTCAAAATTATTTTTATTGATGTTAAGTACAGACATATTAACTGTCTCCTTTCTCTCTTTATATTTTTATTATACGCATTTTCCGGCCGTTTTTCTGTGATAAAGTCACATTAAAAGCCGTAACTTTTCCGCCTTAAAAGGGATAGAGCGCGCCAGGCTCCAAAACGGGAACGGGCATACAATAACATTCTGTCTGGCGGCGGCGCGTCAAACGGCCTGCCGCGCCGCTTGCTTTTTAAAATTGTTATAGTATAATATTAATGGACGAACAGTTTAAAAGAATGAATTCCTGCGCTGAAAATTTTAAAAGGCTTGCTCAAAGCGAATGCGGAAAATTTTAAGACTCAAAACGAATGCGGCCTTGCAAACATTATTAAGCCTGCGCAGACAGGAGGAAAATATGAAACAGCAGACTTTTTCGCAGGGAGAAGAAGCCGCGCCGCTGGCCGAGCGGCTGCGCCCGCAGACCCTGGATGAAATTGTCGGCCAGGAGCATCTTCTGGGCGAAGGAAAAATACTGCGCCGCATAATAGAAAAGGACGCCGTCTCCTCCATGATTTTCTGGGGGCCTCCGGGCGTGGGCAAAACCACTCTCGCAAGAGTAATCGCTAAACAGACCAAGGCCTCCTTTATAGATTTTTCCGCCGTAACAAGCGGCATAAAGGAAATCCGCACCGTAATGCAGCAGGCGGAGGACAACCGCATTTTCGGAGAACGCACAATCGTATTCGTGGATGAAATACACCGTTTCAATAAAGCGCAGCAGGACGCTTTTCTGCCCTTTGTGGAAAAAGGCAGCATTATCCTGATAGGCGCGACAACCGAAAACCCTTCCTTCGAAATCAACGGCGCGCTGCTCTCCCGCTGCAAGGTATTTGTTCTGCACGGCCTCAAAATTCAGGATATTGTAAAGCTGCTTTCCCGCGCCCTGGAGGATTCCCGCGGATTTATAAATCAGCATATAAGCATAAAGCCTGAAATGCTGGAAGCGGTCGCCGCCTTTGCCAACGGAGACGCGCGCACGGCTCTTTCCACTCTGGAAATGCTGGTATTAAACGGCGAAACAGACGGAGACAGCGTAATAATTACGCCCCAGACTCTGGAACAATGCATTTCAAGAAAATCCCTGCTGTACGATAAAAAAGGAGAAGAACATTATAATCTGATTTCGGCATTGCATAAATCCATGCGCAATTCTGATTCGGACGCCGCCGTATACTGGCTGGCCCGCATGCTGGAGGCGGGAGAGGATCCGCTTTATGTCGCACGGCGCGTAATACGATTTGCCAGCGAAGACGTCGGTCTGGCCGATCCGCGCGCTATGGAAATCGCCGTTGCCGCCTATCAGGCCTGTCATTTCCTGGGCATGCCCGAATGCTCTCTTAATTTAACCCAGGCCGTAATATATATGTCCCTTGCGCCAAAATCCAACGCTCTGGACGTCGCCTATAATCTGGCGAAAAAAGACGCGCTCTCCCAGCTTGCCGAGCCCGTGCCCCTGGTCATACGCAATGCTCCCACCCGTTTAATGCAGGAATTGGATTACGGCAAGGACTATCAATACGCCCACGATACTGCCGAAAAGCTGACAAATATGCAGTGTCTGCCCGATTCTTTGCTCGGCCGTCAATATTATACGCCCACAGAGCAGGGATTGGAAGCCAGATTCAAAACCCGTTATGAACAGATAAAAAGCTGGAAAGAACAGAATAAAAACAACTTCCCAAATAAATAATCCCAATGCCAAATTAATAAGGGCCGCATTGGGGCCCCCTCCGTAAGGAAGTATATATTTTTCTGGAAATACCCTTGTGCTTTTCAAGAACTTTTAATGTAATGAAAGAGTTGAATCATTTATCAACAAGGAGTTTGTATGAAAATTGTTGTAAAACAAAACGGTGTTTGGTATCATGGTTCGGATGAAATCTTTTCTAAATTGAAAGTCGGTAGTACGATTACACAATGGAAAGAATTAGCCGAAGCATTTTCGCACAAGCCGACGCAACTCAGTTATGACGATAATGGAATAATTAAACATAACGGCGTTAGAAACGGCTATTTATATGTCATCAATGAACCAATTGAAATAGGTGCAGATATATATCAACACCCCAATACATCTATGGATGAAGGTGTAGAGTTCCTAACAAAAAGGGCTTTAAAAGTCAAGATGATTAAAAAAATTGAAGATTTATTATCTGAGTCAAATTGACACTTTCAATGTTTGAAAGTGTCATAAAAATATATTAACGATACGATAAGGGTGCCTTCCTTATGTAGCCTCTCCCTTACGCGGCCCTTTTCTGCTTTCTCCCGGCTCTGCGCCTTAGAACAATGCTCACTTAAGCCGCGCAAGAGCCTGCGGCTCCCCCCGATTCCTCCGGCACATATAAATCCCGCACCTCTGATGAACTTACATAAAAATCCATTCCTCCAATCTCACTCATATTATCATACGCAACCGCTAAAATCCTACCGTCAGATAAATCATACTCAAGGACAATCTCCCTTACTTCTTCGCCGCCGTCTCTCATTTCCGTTCGCGCACATATACATCTCTGCGCCTTGCCGGCCAAAGCTTCAACCTCGCTGATACCCATTTTACTTTTTCTGCTCTCACTCTCTATATACTCCGCTGTTTTACCATCAGGCAGCTCTTTTTTATTTCTGGCCAGATGTTCCGCAAAGCGCTCGTCATAAAACGGCTTTGCATACAGCATTTCATATATCTGTGCAAACTCTTCATCCGTTATATAATAGTCAGTATAACGGCTTTTCTTTACACCCTTAAAACTGTTTCCGTTATCCGTTGAATAAATCATTCCCCAGCCCAACTCATATATTCTTACCGAATCTTCCTTATAGCTGTTTATTATTACATCCCAATCTTTTGCATCATAATAGGCATAATAATAACTGTCTTCCCGGGTTTCCGTAAATAATACGTCTTCATTATATAGGGCATAAAACGTCGTATATGGTTTTAATCCCCGCCATTTCTTTTCATTGCGCAATATTATATTATCACCATAATAAGTAGTAATTTTTGTCTCCGCTGTATCCGTCGGCATTTTAGGCTCTATGACGGCGGAATAAAGATATATAGCAAAACACACAACGCAACAACAAATTATAATGCAAGCAATTATAATTAATGCTATAACAACCGCGGCGTGCAGCTTTTTCTTCATTGTTTTCACATCTGCTTTCATAATTATATATAACTATCTATTGCTCAAGGCAAAAACGCTCATTAAAATATTCCTTGCTCCCATTAAACACATTAAGGTCTATGAACTTTTCCTTTCCACTATAACCATTCAATCTGCCCTTATGGGAATACTGCCAGAACACCCATTCCCGGCCATCAGATAAAACAGGTTTTGTATACACATTTCTAATCCATATTGGATATTCTTCGTAAAAATCAGCCAGGTACAATTCATACGATTTCATGGTAGCATAAATTATAGGTTTAACATGATAATATTCATATAAAGTTTCCAGCAGCTCATCCAAAATAAGTCTGGCCTCCTCCGGTTCCATAGGCTGTTTTTCAAATGAGCCGTAAAACTCAATATCCACAACGGGCGGCAAAGCATATTCTTCATGAGGTACTGTATTAATAAAATTTTCTGCTTGACTTTTGCCCGGGCTCTCATAACTAAAAAAATGGTATGCTCCGACAATTATTCCGGCAGAACGCGCATTTTCCCAATTATCTTGAAATTGGTCGTCAATAAACGAACTGCCTTCCGTGGCCTTGATAAACGCAAAATATATATCCTGCGCTGCAATTGCCTGCCAATCAATTTTCCCCTGATGAGCCGAAACATCCACACCTCTAACCGGATATTGCTTTAAAGAAGGATTATTAAACCAAATAACCCCTTGGCTAAACAGCACCAATATTACTGCAAACACTAAAACTAAACTAAATAATATTATTAAATTTTTCTTAACTTTTTCACGTTTCATATTCATTAGCATAAAAAACATAGCTCTAATGCATGTAATTTAAACACAATGAGCCTAAACACCGCAAGACTGAACAGCTTTCTGTTCCCATTGAAACGTTTCCTTTATGCAGCAGGAACGGACGGCTGCGCCACAGGAGAGCCTGTTGTTTCATCCGCCTCCTTCGGATAATATGATTCCCGTATATATATACTGGACGCATACAGATCCAGCCCGCCGTTCTCGCTCCTATCTACATAATGCACATATAATATACGTCCGTCCGCTATTTCATACTCTAAACCCGCCGACCACACTTCCTCTCCGTCTCTGGACGTAATCACTCCTATACACATCTGCGCCTTGCCCACCAAAGATTCAATCTCGCTGATATGAACATATCTCTCTTTTCTTACGCTCTTAGCATATTCCACCGCGCGCTCCGCCGCTTCGCTGTCAGGCAGCCTTTGCTTATTCATATCCAAATGTTCCGCAAGGCGTTCATCATAAAAGGGCGTTTCATACAGCATTCCATATATCTGCGCAAATTCTTTATCCGTTCTATAGCGATCGGGATATCTCTCCACTATCTCGCCTTGAAAGCTGTTCCCGCCGTCCGTTGTATAAATAATACACCAGTCGAATCTATATGCTCTAATCTGACCCTCGGCGCGCATGTCCATAACTATATTAAACCTTTCTTCCCCGCTCGACACGCCGCTTAATATGCCATAAGCTCTCCCGAAATTAGAATAAATTGCTATTTGTTCTCCATTATATAACGCCTCCAATTGAGTATGGGAACCGAATCCGTCAGAGTCTTCCAAATATTTCATATGAAATTTATCTCCATATGGAGTGACAACCGTCTTTTCAACTATATAGGGTTCATTCATAAGATGTATTTTATAAAAAAATATACTTATGGCGATTATTATCATCACAAATGTAAAAATAAATAATTTTGCCTTTTTATGTTTCACACTAGTTACCCTTTCTTAATTTATTATAGACAATTATTATTACCTGCCATTTTATTCAGCCTGCACTTTTGCCCAGATATAATCCGCATATGCTGCGCATATGGCGTTCATCTGCGTTTCTGTTACTGTCAGCTTCTCTTCTGTCTTCGTATATTGATCCCCATTCTTTATTACTTTTTCCAGCGGCCATACCGCATCGACGGCTATATTATCTATCGTGCCTTTGCTTTCATTATATATTTCCTCATAGGTTCTATGCAATGTAAAATCAGAAAAACGCGTTAAATAGCCTCCAAATTAGTATGGTTATTTTATTTGCAAGTTGCAATGCAACATACGATATTTCATCATTATATAAAATGCAGCAATTTAATTCGGTTGAGAAATTATAAAAATGGGTATATAATGCTTTCATGGAAATGATTGATTTACAAGGATAGATAGAGCGGTATACTAATAGAAATAATATATTTTACTTTCATGGCAATACCCCCAATCACGCGTTTTCTATTCTCTCTCTGCCTCCCGCCTTGCTTACATATTTCTTCCTTTATCTTACCATGCCCCTTATATCCAAGTCAATACCCCAAAGAAAAAAAGCCGCATTCGCGGCTCTTTTTCACCTTTTTTCTTAGATAATACTTAAATAATCTTTGAATTATATTGAGCTGTCCTTCTTAAAATCTTTATGCTTCCGACGGCGATAAAACATTAAAGATATAACTATTATTGCGATTACTATTAACGCTGGAATAATTATATTAGCCGCAGTAATAAGATAATAATCTGAATTAGTTTCCCATGTCAACGGCGCAATATCTATTTGACAAACAACAGGCTCTTTTTCCTTATCAGTATAAGAATAATAAAGCTTTGCAGAATACGCTCCGTTTAAATAATATACCTCGCGTATTAATCCAGACCCCTCTCTATACTGAGGAATACCTATCAATGCCTCAACCTCTCCAGCAGTCATTCCAATTTCTACTTCGCAGGCTCGGCTCACATCAGGCCATATCCATTTCCATTTTGAATATTTTAATTTATAGAGCGCCTCATTGTAAACAACACCCGATAAATTACTATAAAAACTAGTAGCATGAACATATGCCCCGCTGCGTCCCTGTTTTAATGTCAATATATATTTACCGTCATCTTCAAGTTTATAGCTTATTTTGTTTTCTTCTTCATTCAATATACTCTCATACGGATCCCCCAAAAGTTTATTTACATTTTCATAGCTCATACCCGGCCTAATTTTTTTAATTTCTGTAATGCTGGGAAAATCAGTCCTCTGCTCATCCACAACAATAGCTGTTTCAACCGTCTGACCGGCATATCCCGTTAATGCAGGGCTCACAACACCCCCCGATTCCTCCGGCACATATAAATCCCGCACCATAAATGAGGTTACATAAAGATCTATTTCATCATTATTACTCATGTTACTATACTCCATTACTAAAATCTGTCCGTTTGATAAATCATATTCTAAAGACACATTATTTACTTTCCTGCCGTCGTCGCTCATGAACACTAATATACATCTCTGCGCCTTGCCCACCAGAGATTCAATCTCGCTGATATGAACATATCTCTCTTTTCTTACGCTCTTAGCATATTCCATCGCGTACTCCGCCGTTTGAATATCAGGAAGCTCCTGCTTATTCATATCCAGATGCTCGTCAAAACGCTTGTCGTAAAACGGATTTCCATTATAAAGCATTTCATATATCCTTGCAAATTCTTCGTCCGTTCTATACAGCCTGATGCACTCCACTTGTAATGCGCCCTTAAAGCTTTTTCCATTATCCGTCGTATAAACAATGCCCCAGTTAAATTCATATGCTCTATCCTCTCCTTCAGCACACATGCGCATCACTACATGCATTCTTTTCGCTACATCAAATGTATAATCCCGAAATCTGCGATCAGTATCTATAACGCTCTCGCCATTATATAACACTTTAAAATTAACTTCGGTAGGCTGAAACCCAACGGAGCCTTCCCTATACTCAATATAAAATTTATCCCCATACGGAGTGGCAACCGTCTTTTCAACTATATAGGGTTCATTCATAAGATGTATTTTGTAAAAAAATATACTTATGGCGATTATTATCATCACAAATGTAAAAATAAATAATTTTGCCTTTTTATGTTTCACACTAGTTACCCTTTCTTAATTTATTATAGACAATTATTATTACCTGCCATTTTATTCAGCCTGCACTTTTGCCCAGATATAATCCGCATATGCTGCGCATATGGCGTTCATCTGCGTTTCTGTTACTGTCAGCTTCTCTTCTGTCTCCGTGTATTTATCTCCATTCTTTATTACCTTTTCCAGCTTCCATACTAAATCTACCAGCGTATCCGTCATAATATCCTTGCTTAAATTAAATATTTCATCCCTGCTCTTATTATTTGTAAAATCAGAAAAACGCGTTAAATAGCCTCCAAAATAATAATAATCTATAATAGCTCCTCCTACGCTTTCTTCATTAAATAGTGTTAAATGATAAATATTATACGCATCAGTATCGGCTAAGATATCCTGTATGCCAAACAGAGACGTGCTTTCATCAGCCCCAATTTGTTCCCTGGTCTTATTGTATACGGTATTATAATCATTTGAATAATTAACATCCACCAGAACGCACGGTATCATGCTGCGCAGGTCTCCCGCCCATCCCCCTAAATTATCCGCTCTAACCTCAGCAATTCCCATATCCACAAGCCCAAAGGAATCATACTGGAGCGTATTATATACGCTGGCAAAATGCGGAATATCTATTGTATCTCCGTTAGGCGCTGTATAATAAAATGCGTCATGCCTTTTGGCCGCCTCATCATCATAACCATCAAAATATTGACCCAATTCTTCACTTTGTTCATATACATAATTAACAAAAGCAGTATCTATTTGCCCTGAAGCCAGTACAAACTCAATTTCTTTATACCTGTGCCGGCGTATAAACTGCATGGTCAATTCTATGGCCCGCGATTCATTCAGCGGAGAATACTGCCTCGCAATATTATGCAGTTTCTGTATGTTCTTTATAACTTCAGCTTCCTGATCTAATTTTACCGCATACCATTCATCCCGATAATAGCCGTCGTTGGCTCCGAAATCCCTCTGCTTTATATGCACTCCGTCTGTGTTGTCAATATAATTAGCCACGCAGACTACTCTCTGCGGCGTCTGCCCCTCGCCCGTCCTGGGGATTATTTTAATTGTGTCTCCTCCGCTTATACGCTCTATCTTGAACTGCTGCCCTATGCCGGAGGCTGAATACGCATACTGCTTTATATCTGCGTCATGCGCGCTCGAATTATTCTCTACCCCCAGATACTGCGAGCTGTTCCTGTTTTTGATTCGTATATACCCTGTAGTAAAATCCCTCTGCAGATAAAATTCCTGCCAGAGCTCGCCCTTATAGCTCTCCTGTATAATCTGTGCTCCGGCGGCCGTGGAATGCCCCTCCACCGACATATACTTATTGCTCTCTCTGTTCTTAAACAGATACGGCCCTGATTCCAGAAAATGCACGTCTACATTAACGGTACTGTTGTAATTGGTGTCCGAGCAATATGCCCGCAGCCAGGGCATTCTGACCTATACTTAATTATTTAAATCACATGAATATTGAATTTAGGTAATAATTCTTTATGGTTCCAATCTCTTAACATAATAAGAAAATCATCATAAATGAACATCCATATTTGCTGATTTTTACTTATATCATCATTCTCATAAGTCCTAATGAAAATTTCTCTATTCTCGCCGCCGATATTTAAAATTTCTATTTTGTCCGTTACTGTATACAATACAGTAGCATTTCCATATTTGCTCTTATATTTCGTTGGTTCTTCATAAAATGTAATAGGACTATACTCTCTATTTAATAAATAGTTTTTCAACCCCTGTTCTGATAAGATTTGCTCGTTATCAGGTATAATGCCTATATCCAAAGACAGAGATTTGCTTTCTGAATCAATATTATATGAAATAGGATAATGCAAGCCGGCTCCAACCAAAGAATATCCCTCATAAGTTACATATATATTATAATCGTCTAGCTTTACAAACTGTTTTCCATCAATATATGGTACTGGTATTCCGTTCCCTTTCATATATGTAAAAATGCTTATAGTATCATTATACCGCTCCATATATCCTTGTGAGCCAATCATTTCTATGGAAGTATTATCCACCCATTCTTGTAATTTCTCAACCGAATTAAATTGCTGCATTTCATATAAGGATGGAATATCGTATGTTGCATTGCAGCCTGCAAATAAAATAACCATACTAATAGAAATAATATATTTTACTTTCATGGCAATACCCCCAATCACGCCATCGATTCTAAGCTGTTCAGATTACTTCTCATATCAGCCAAGCAACCCGCGCAGAATTCATTATACGGATTATTTATATCTACCGGCGGCCAGGTTTCATTCATTCGGCATGATGCCGGTCTCTTATTTATACTATTATTATGTTCACCCGAACAAAGATCGCCCCTCAAACATTGCCCATCTTTTTCTATATGATAATGGTCTGGGGCACCGTATGCATGTGCCATCTCATGTATAAATACTCCCGCTATTTTATTTAGCCTATCATCCGGCGAAACCTCTAACGAACTCGCTCGTGTGCTCATAATTATAACAGAATAAAATCCATAATAAGCACTACGATTATATTCTTCACTATCATTCTCTGCTTCAGACGATATTTTATAATTACTCCATAACACATATGTTTTTGCTCGAGTTAATAGTGTTGCATTAGCTAAACCGAGCGCTAAATAATCACGCGAGCAACATGGAGGATGGTGCTCCCTGCATAACTCGTTGCAATCTGCATAGGATATATCTCCTTCACCCTTGCATTGGTCTATCTTGGAATAGTTATAGCCATTTTCTATAGTATAGTTCAATTTTACTCCCAAAACTTCCCTCATAACAACATCCACCTGCTCGTGCGCTTCCTTTATCAAGGCCATAGATTCCGCCAATGTCTCTCCGTTATAAACCGGATAACTCCTATCCACATAGTGTTTTATTGTGTGCTCCCAGTTATAATCCCTTATTTCCCATTGAAATGCATAATGACTGTTTAACTCCTTTTGTCGCACATGATATATTACTGTTTCATAATTTGCATTAAGAGCTTTAACAACGTCTCCCTCTCCTGTTTTAGGTAATATATATACATATCCATCCTCAGCATGCTCAATTTTAAACTTCTGCCCAGATGCGCTTACGCTATAATTATTAAATTGAACCAACGTATCATGTGCAGCAGAATTATCAGCTACCCCTAAAACAGAATTAGTTTCACAGTTTCGTATAGTTATATAGCCATCATTAAAATTGCGCGAAAATGTAAAACGCTGAGCATCCTTGATTTGCTTAATTATACATCTCGCATTTCCTCCGTCTGTTTGATGAAAATCCTCTATATTTACATTATATGCACGATTATGAATAAAGTATTTTTTACCTGATTCCAGAAAATGCACGTCTACATTAACGGTACTGTTGTAATTGGTGTCCGAGCAATATGCCCGCAGCCAGGTTACTCCTTCGTTTATTCCCGTAACTATCGTGCCCGTATATGAGGCCGTGCTTGTGCCCCAGGCGTAATTCTGCATAGTTATATCCGTTTCCGAGCCGCTGCCTCTCCCCTCCCACGACCAGATTACTCTCCTAAAAGTCGCGTTGCTGGGCGTTATCTGAGGCATGCAGATATAATTCCCGTTCTTAAGCAGATAAATAGGATTTTGCAGGCTCACTCCCGTTGTGGGAACATAATCACCAGGGCGGATAAACAGAAAGCCTTTGGATTTGCTCCCTACGCTCCCCATTATTATGTTCTCGCCCGCCCAGACTGTGTCTCCCTCTATGCATATTCCCTTGCCCGAGCTGCGCGCAGTCAGATTCAATTCTGAGCCCGCGCTCCCCGAAAGCGTCCATTGCGCCTCCATAGGCACATCCGAATAATTGTTGCTTCCGCCTATATTGCTCAGCTTCAGCAATGTTCCCGCCCCGCTCAGAGCCATATTGCTGTTCTGCGCCGAACGGATTACATAATATCCATTAAACAGCCGTATTACTTCCCACTTCTGATAGCCCGCGCTTGCAGGCCTATAGCTCTCCTGCGCCACCTGCCCGTTATCCGTTACGTTCCCTTCCCGCGGGCTTACAGGCTTTGTGCTGTTGGCGTTAAAGATATGGTATACCTCTCCCATCACTGCCGGAGGCGTCCCTGAAAACACTGAGACTGAACAGCTCCCCGTCGCCGTTGTCACGCCGGTATATATCGTCACCGTTACTGTGGCTGTGCCCGTTCCTACCGCCGTTATTTCTCCCGTCGTGCTGTTCACTCTTGCCACGCTCGTATTGCTGCTGGACCAATAAGCCACGCCCAGGGCGGCGCCTGACGGCGTCGCGCTTATTGCCGGCCTATAGCTCTCCCCCATATAAAGCCGCATGGAATATGGATTAATCTCTATGCTTACAGGCTCGTTATACACCACCGTCAGATAGGGCAGCTTGCTGGAATCCGAATATGTCGCCGACGCAAACTGGCGCCAGTAATTCTCTGTTGAGCTCTCCACACGCATCTTGAGCAGCATGCCGTTATGTCTTAACTGCTGGAACCACCGTATGTATGCCTGAGTCATATCAAATTCATACCAGCCCTTATTGCCCACCTGCGTGCTGGATACCAGAGTGGCATTGGAAAAAGTGCTGCTGGACGCATTATTCCAGGTGGCCGTGGACGTCTCCCAGGCCGTTCCCGTAGGATTAATCATATATACGTCCACATACGGATTGCTGGTATAGCTGCTGGTGCAGTACATATGATAGGTAGCGCTGTTAATATTAGTAGAATTTACGCCGGGATTGGGCTGACCGTTTACCAGATTGGTAAATTTAATAAGCATTCTGGTAACTTTTGAGCTGGAGCCGTAGCCCAGATTCAACAGCGCCGAAGTATTGTAATTGTTCCCCGGGTAGCCGGAGGATATGTGCGTATCCTGAATGTATGTGCTCGCCACATTGAACGTTGGATCTATATATACCGGATATACTGTGCTCCCCGCCTCCAGATATTCTTCCGGCGCGGTTACCGTTATTATATATTCCTCCCCGCGCTCTATCTCTTCCGCGCCCAGCTCTCCGTATGTCTCATGCACGTTCTCCCCGCCCTCGGCCGCTGCCGTTATCCCGCTGAAGCTGTCGTATATATATATTTCTCCCAGCTCTATAACTGCTTCTTCCGTATCTTCATCTATTAAATACCAGTTCCCTCCTATCTCTTCCAGAAGCAGTCCGTTTGTCTTCAGCACAAAGGAAAACTCATTCTCTCCCTGATAGCTGGAAAGTATGATATCCTCCTTAAATCCCGTGAGCGTGGGCGTATATCTTAAGGCCGCTCCCGCCCCAAGCGCTCCCGAATAATGCACTCCGTCCGCCGCCGGCGTTATTTCCTCTATCACCTGCGCCGCCTGAAGGCTCCCCCATCCAAAGAGGCTGTACGCCGCCCCGCCCCCTCTGATTTGAGGCGTCAGTTCCACTGCGTAGCCTTCGTATTCCAGCCGCGCTCCTTTATTGCCCAGTCTCTCAGGATAGTATGTCTTTACCTCGTTCGCCTCGTTCTCATAGGCGTACCCTGCTTTATCCGAACTGATTATTCTGTTGCTCTTATCTTTGATTGTTCCGTTTTCTATGTATTTTACTGGATATGCGTATTGATATGCCGTGCGCGTGCCGTCTCTGTTCTGAAATATGACCGTGTTTAAATCCGGCTCTTCTTCCTTAAGCCTTAATATATGCCCTGCTTCTTCCGCCTGCGCTTCTGTTATGGTGGACGGCAATTCCCCCAGAAGCCGGCTTAACGCTTCCTCATCTTCATAAAGGAGCCCCGTATCCTCTTCAACGGCAGCCGTTTGCTCCCCCTGCGCCATATGAACCCCATGCCCAGGCGTTCCCCCGTCGGGCAAAACCGCCCAGGCCCCTGCGGCAGGCACATTCATCAGGCTCAGCGCCAGCGCGCAGATCAGCGCTATTGTCCCCGTCTTTTTCATCTCTGCCTCCTATTTCCCGATCCTCTTCTCTGCCTCCCGCCTTGCTTACATATTTCTTACCTTATCTTACCATGCCCCTTATATCCAAGTCAATACCCCAAATGAAAAAAAGCCGCATCCGCGGCTCTTTTTCATCTTTGCTTTCTCTCGAAGAAAAATAAATTCTCACTTGTTTGCGTCATCCGGGAGCTTTGCTTTTTTAGCCTTATTTTTATATATTTTAATAATTATACCGGCAAATATAACAATTGCAGCCAAGAATATAAATATTATCAGTTTATAAGGCCAACCTATCACTTTAATATCCCATACATACTTTATATTATTTTCATCCGCATTAAAGTATAAATTAAGCGACTGTCCATTTTTCAAATTAAATATTAAGCAGTTTATACCCGAATATGTTCCCTGAGGATTGCCCATTATATCTAACGCCTCAGTTAAAGGCATCCCAGTATATAGTTTTTTCACTTCAGAAATCCCAGGCAAATCTCTTCTGTCCGGAACAATTTCAAAAAAGTCCTCCTCTGCTGAAATTAAGCCAGGCAAAGCCAATGCAAATATACTGCTGTTTACTAAAAGCATAAATAACATAATTAAACTTATAAACTTTTTCATATTTATGGCCTTTCATTAATCATAATTTTCCATGCCCTCAATACTCCCATTTCATCATTATAATAATAAATCCTTGCAATATCTCCATTATTTAAATAATAATCGGCACTAAGCATTCCAGAAGTAAGGCTTTTTTGCGGTAAACCAATATATTTAGTAATGTCACTAAACTTCATATTTACTGCGATATTATCTAAATCTGAAATGTCAGGCAAATCAACTTTTGTTGAATCAAATACTAATGATTCCTTAATATAACTCTGCAAACTATTAATGACAATATCATTAGTTGCATAAATATTATTTATAGGCGTTACTCTATAATACCCAACTAATACACTATAATTAGGTTCTTGCCAATCGGTATCATAATAATTTCTATCACAGTATTCTGGTTCAAAAATAATATTGTTCTTATCATCACTATTATAAACAAAGGTCAACCCTCGTTTATGTGACCAGGTTCCGTCAGGATTTTGCCTATAAAAATGATAGTCTATTCCTGGGTCTAACACGAGCGCAATTATATACGAACCATCCGGGCATGACTCAAAATCATTTCTATTTATTTTTTCAAATACAAGCCCCAATTCCTTCGCATCCTCTTCTACTGCATACTCAAATGTACTAGCACTCTGTATTACCTGCCCTACAGCCTGCATTTGTTCTGCTAAAGATAAATCAGCATAAATTGATAATGTTCCAGGCTGCATATTCTGAGTTTGATTATTAAACGCATATGAGTAACAATTAGCATTATTCTTTATTACAGAATTATTATTCCATATACTAGGATTATACGGTATTTCTGAACCTGATGGCATAATGCGCTTATCTAATTTCCATTCTCCCGACAAATTACTTACATCAATATTTCTTTGACAAACCATATTACCATTTATCAAAGCGTTTTTGGGAGAAATAATTTTCTGAGGATTTGTCTCCGAACCCGTTTTAGGCATTATATGAATATAACCATTATTTGAGTAACTAACAAGAAATTTTTGCCCATCTGAATTAGCATTTTTATTATATAGCTTTAAAGCGGCATCATGCATTTCAGAATCTCCTTCTACACCTAAATATAAACCGCTTGAAACATTTCTTATATATACATAATCACTACTATAATTAACACTTTCAAAAATGAATCTCTGAGTATGTGAATACTCATCAATTTCGCACCATATATAAGAATTTACGCTTGTTTGATTATCAACCCCTAAATTTAGATCTTTATCTTGATTATATAAATAATATTCTGCATTATCCTCCAGAAAATGCACGGTTACCGTGCTGGTGCCCGTTATATTGGTATCCAGGCAGCGGGCGCGCACCCACGCAGTGCCTTCGCCCTGACCGGTCACCTTATTGCCCGTGCTGTCGCTTATCTGCGCTATGTCGGCGTTCTGCTTTTCCCAGCCATATTTCTTAAAGGTTGCGTTAGACGGCGTTACTGTCGGAGTAAATGTATATACGCCGTTTTTCAGCAAATATATATTGGCGGGAATGCTGATTCCTGTCGTGGGCACATAATCGCTCGTCTTTACAAGCCTGTAATATGCGTATGCCGGCGTACTCGAAGCCAGTATAATATCCTCCGCCGCCCCGTTATTCGCACGGTTAGTCTGCATGCACAGAGACAGGCTGGAGCGCGGGCTCAGCTTAACCGTCCCATCCGTATATTTTGTTATCCGCCATTGCGCATGCGTAGGCACATCAGCCGCCGAATTATTAGTACCTATATTTTTAACGGTTACAGTCGTCGTATATGCGCTCATAGCTAAAGTAGAAGAATTCAAGGGACGGAATAAATAATAACCGTTATATAAGCGTATGGCTTTCCATTTCATAGACGGAGCGTTGGAAGACGACCACGGCATCTGCCAAACTTTCGTACCGTCAGTCATACTGCCGTCTTTTATCATTGAAGGCTTGCAGCTCCAATTATTAAATAGATAATATTCACTCCCTGAAATCAAAGGAGGCGTTCCTGAAAGCACAGTAAGCGTGCAGGACGCAGACAGATTGACCGAACCGGTATTCATAACAACCCCGATAGTGGTTGTTCCGGGAGAAACGGCTGTAATTCGGCCAGTAGTATAATCCACAGTAGCTACACTCGTATTATTGCTTGACCAGTACATTATTCCATAAGGCGCTCCGGAAGGAGAAAGTATAGTGGACGGCGTATAAGTTTCTCCCGTGTAAAGCTGTATAGGATTAGGATTAATTTCAAGAGACGCCGGCTCGTTATACACCACCGTCAGATAGGGCAGCTTGCTGGAATCCGAATATGTCGCCGACGCAAACTGGCGCCAGTAATTCTCTGTTGAGCTCTCCACACGCATCTTGAGCAGCATGCCGTTATGTCTTAACTGCTGGAACCACCGTATGTATGCCTGAGTCATATCAAATTCATACCAGCCCTTATTGCCCACCTGCGTGCTGGATACCAGAGTGGCATTGGAAAAAGTGCTGCTGGACGCATTATTCCAGGTGGCCGTGGACGTCTCCCAGGCCGTTCCCGTAGGATTAATCATATATACGTCCACATACGGATTGCTGGTATAGCTGCTGGTGCAGTACATATGATAGGTAGCGCTGTTAATATTAGTAGAATTTACGCCGGGATTGGGCTGACCGTTTACCAGATTGGTAAATTTAATAAGCATTCTGGTAACTTTTGAGCTGGAGCCGTAGCCCAGATTCAACAGCGCCGAAGTATTGTAATTGTTCCCCGGGTAGCCGGAGGATATGTGCGTATCCTGAATGTATGTGCTCGCCACATTGAACGTTGGATCTATATATACCGGATATACTGTGCTCCCCGCCTCCAGATATTCTTCCGGCGCGGTTACCGTTATTATATATTCCTCCCCGCGCTCTATCTCTTCCGCGCCCAGCTCTCCGTATGTCTCATGCACGTTCTCCCCGCCCTCGGCCGCTGCCGTTATCCCGCTGAAGCTGTCGTATATATATATTTCTCCCAGCTCTATAACTGCTTCTTCCGTATCTTCATCTATTAAATACCAGTTCCCTCCTATCTCTTCCAGAAGCAGTCCGTTTGTCTTCAGCACAAAGGAAAACTCATTCTCTCCCTGATAGCTGGAAAGTATGATATCCTCCTTAAATCCCGTGAGCGTGGGCGTATATCTTAAGGCCGCTCCCGCCCCAAGCGCTCCCGAATAATGCACTCCGTCCGCCGCCGGCGTTATTTCCTCTATCACCTGCGCCGCCTGAAGGCTCCCCCATCCAAAGAGGCTGTACGCCGCCCCGCCCCCTCTGATTTGAGGCGTCAGTTCCACTGCGTAGCCTTCGTATTCCAGCCGCGCTCCTTTATTGCCCAGTCTCTCAGGATAGTATGTCTTTACCTCGTTCGCCTCGTTCTCATAGGCGTACCCTGCTTTATCCGAACTGATTATTCTGTTGCTCTTATCTTTGATTGTTCCGTTTTCTATGTATTTTACTGGATATGCGTATTGATATGCCGTGCGCGTGCCGTCTCTGTTCTGAAATATGACCGTGTTTAAATCCGGCTCTTCTTCCTTAAGCCTTAATATATGCCCTGCTTCTTCCGCCTGCGCTTCTGTTATGGTGGACGGCAATTCCCCCAGAAGCCGGCTTAACGCTTCCTCATCTTCATAAAGGAGCCCCGTATCCTCTTCAACGGCAGCCGTTTGCTCCCCCTGCGCCATATGAACCCCATGCCCAGGCGTTCCCCCGTCGGGCAAAACCGCCCAGGCCCCTGCGGCAGGCACATTCATCAGGCTCAGCGCCAGCGCGCAGATCAGCGCTATTGTTCCCGTCTTTTTCATACATCTTCACTCCTTTTTTATTTTTCGTCTGTAAATCTTGCCTCCTGTTTCCAACCATTATTTCACTATTCATATTTTACCATATGCGTTTATAACAAGTCAATACCCTAAATGAAAAAAGCCGCATCCGCGGCTCTTTTTTAAAACCCATCTCTAATTTTATAAATCCCTGATTTTAATATATGCATGCCTTCAAGACTTATAGGCCTCAATTACCGCCCCTTCATTTGCCGCAGAAAAAGCAGCACGGCGGCTATGACAACAACAGCGGCATAGCCAAGCACCCAAAAAAGATGCGGAAAAATGTTTGCATAATCAGCGTTCAAAACAGCTCTTTCCAATTCCACGGCGTGAACAAAGGGCAGCGAATAGGCAATTTTTTCAAATGCTCCGCCCACGAGCTTAAGATCAAACCAAACGCCCGAAAGCCAGGCGGAGATATTTGTCAACAGCGCGCCGCATATTCCGCCCACCTGCTTTACATTAAAAACACTTCCGCAAAGCAGGCCTAAAGCAATAAAAAATAGAGAAACGGGCGCAATCAAGACAATCGCATACAAAATGCCCATAGTTACGGGCAGCCCAAGCATAATAGCGGCGAGATAGCAAACAGCGCTCTGCCCCAGGGCTATGGGCAAAATGGGCAAAGCATATCCGAGAATGAAATGCGATGGGGAAAGAGGCGCAGTATAAAGCCTTTGCAGCAAAGCGCTTTGCCTGTCTTTGGCAATTAGAGTAGCAGAAAACAACGTCATAAAGGAAAGCCCGAATACTGTAATGCCGGGCGCAAGACTCTGGATTTCAAACAGGCTGACGGGAATATTGGCCTGTATTGCAGAAAGCAGCAAAAGCAAAATAACGGGAAAGCCCAAGCTGAAAATGATTGTGAGCGGATCGCGTAAAATCTCTTTTATATTTCGCACGCTTAAAGTCAGCGTTTTCATCTTATTTCCTCCTTTACAATTCTGATAAAGGCGTCTTCAAATTTATCCGTTCCCGCCCGCTCCTTCAATTCTGAAACAGTGCCCAGCGCAAGAAGCCCTCCGTCTTTCATAATGCCTATACGGTCGGAAAGCGCCTCGGCCTCCTCCATATAATGCGTCGTGAGTATAATTGTAATTCTGCCTTTCAGGGATGAAATCACATCCCATAACTCGCTCCTTGCCAGCACGTCCAGGCCCAGCGTGGGCTCGTCTAAAAATAAAATACGCGGCTCGCTGATCAAAGCCATCGCAATACTCAGCTTGCGCTGCCAGCCGCCCGACAATTTGCCCGCCTTTCTTCCCAAAATATTTTCCAAACCGAATTGAACCGAAAGCTCGGCCGTTTTCTGTTTCCTTTTCTCTCTGCAAAAGGCATGAACGCCGCACATCATCTCCAGATTTTCCTTAACGGTTAAATTGGGAGCAACCGCCGTTTCCTGCGGCGAAACGCCGATTATTTTCTTTACTTCCTTAGTTTGGGACACAATGCTGCCGCCGTTTATAAAAGCGTCGCCGCCCGTTGGCCTGGTCAGGCAGGAGAGCATTTTAATTACGGTAGTCTTCCCCGCCCCGTTCACTCCCAGCAGGGAAAACAGCTCTCCCTGTTCAACGGTTAGATTAAATTTATCAACTGCTGTAATATCCTTATACTTTTTAATAAGCCCCTCCGTTTTAATTGCTTCCATTATGCTTTTCCTCCCCGCAGAAACGGTGCTTTAAACCAAAATAGGCGTCCGTCAAAACCTGGCTGACAAATTGCATATCCCACTCTAAATAAGAAGTGGCGAGCATTGTCGCAATTCCATGAACATATAGCCACATCTCCAGATGAAAGCGTCCCGCGCTTTCTTCATTCAGCCCCGTGCTTTTTTGTATAAGTTCAATTATAGGCTTTATTTCCTCTCCGCTTTCATCAATTTTTTCATGCGAGCGGTCCCGCATAAAAAGTAATTTAAAGAGCTCCTTTTCCTCCCGGGCGAATCGGATATAAGCCATCCCGCTTGCTTTATACGGCGGGAACTCCGAATTCTCCATATCCTCCTTCAGATAGCTCTGATAAAGCGCCTTTGCAGATTCTAACACTTCCCGCCGCACCTCGTCCATGCTCTGAAAAAAAGTAAAAACAGGGCTGGAAGACACGCCCAGCTTTGTCCCTAAAGCTCTGGCCGTCAAGGCTTGGGCGCCCTCTGTTCTAACAAGATTAACCGCGGCCTTTATGATTTCTTCTTTGGAAAACTTCGCTTTGGGCGGCATAACGGCCCTCCTTTTAAAACATTCGTTATATAACATTTGTTTTAATTATAGCTTATATGAATTGAAAAGTCAACAAAGGCGGCAAGAAATTTTTTCCCGCCCCCCGGAGATATAAATAAAAAACGCCGCCGTTCAAAGCGGCGCCGCATGCTGAAAACAATATCTCAGGCGGCATAATAAGAATGCAGCCCGATGAAAAAGACGCAATATGCTTTAAAATTGTCTAATCAAATAAATAATAAGAAGATGAACAGGATAAAACCAATAAAATCCCCATTGAACGGCTTTGCTCTTGCTTCCCCTAAGGCCGTTATATCTCCTTAAAAGCGGAATGGAAAAAAGCATGCCCGCACCCGAAAGCATCACGGGCAATGGAGCCGCCCCCATCTGAAGCGCATACAAGCCGGCCGCAGCTGCGGGCACCGCCGCCTGCTTATTCCTCTGCTCATGAAAAATTCCGAAAAACAACACCATTAAGACGGCAATAAAATTCCAGTCGGCCGGAAATGCAAGCAGGCAGCAGAGCGCTATTAAAACGCTCTTTAATAATACATGCATATTTTGATGATACAGCCTCAGCGCAAGCAATCCCCAGAACAAAGAGAACATAACATCCGTACTGCGCCAGAACTGAACGACGTTAAAATCCATGCACAGCGCGAAAGGAACATGAGAAATAATTGCCATAATCAGCAGCCTGGCCATATATTTATTTAAATCGGAGGTATGATAATATCCTTCCGCAATAAAAAAGCACATTATAGGAGCAGTAATCTTGCCCGGCATGCGCAGAAACATATATGCCGGAGCCTCATAAGGCACAAAAACCGCAGCGCAATGATCCAGCAGCATAGCCGCAGCGGCAATAATTTTAAGCTGATTGGATGTAAAGGTTATCTTATTTGCGCGCCCCTCCTCCAACGGCCCCGGCGCCGCCTTGCGCTTATTTTTGCCACATGCCATAATTTCGTTTTCTCCAATACCGCGCAGAATTAAAAAAATCCCCGCCTATTAATTATATAACCCGGAAAGCAAAACGCCTTCCGGGTTATAGAATATCCATCCCTTAAAAACTGTCCTGAGGGAAATAGTGGTGATCCATCCGAGATTCGAACTCGGGACACCCTGATTAAAAGTCAGGTGCTCTGCCGACTGAGCTAATGGATCACGCTTAAAAAACAATCTGTTTGCTGAAAACGGGTTAATTATAGCACATATAAAACTGTTTGGCAACAAAAAACGTACAGGCTGCTGATTTTTTTGCGCAAATAAAATCGCCGCGCGGCTCTTTAGGCCGTAAACTCCGCCTTTAATGCTTTGAAAACGGCTTAGCGCGGGGAAAACCCGCTCTAAAAACGCTTTTAAAAAGCTCCGCGCATCAGCGCCCGCTCCATCTTATAAAGAGCCGCTTGGACGGCCCCGCCTCAAAATCCGCTTTATTTCGGGAGCGCCGCAATACGGCACTCCCGGAATAAGAGGATAAAATCCAGGCAGCTTTAGCCCGCCGCCGGAAAACGGCGTTTCAGGCTAACGCGTGACGTCGTTAAACCATACCAGCATATCGCCCGGCCCTCTGTTGGCAAAAGCGTTATATGGAATCAGACGGATTTTTTTCTCCTTGAGCTCGCGCCGCCCGCGCGTATAAAGCCCGCCCTGGCTGCACGCCTCAAAACCTGAGATTTCCAGAACATTAAGGCCTATGGACGGATCATATTCAATTTTGCATTTAAAATCCGAGCTGAGGCAGAGAGCATGCAGATTGTCTCCGTTATCCGCCCATTCGGCGCAATATACCACCGGCCCGGCCTGTATGCAAAGCTTATTAACGTCCGCCTGCACCCGCGCGTCAGCTCTGACTGCAAAGGGCGTCATATCCAATTCCAATTCTATGCGTCCGCCGTCGTTTATTATTTCCGCATATCCGTTTTTTAATGTATACGGCCTGTTAAGGGTAAATTTTTCGCACCAGGACGGAATACGGATTTTCAAAACGGCCGCGCCCGAGGCCTGCACGGAAATTTTCCCGTCTATGGGATAGTTGGTTTCCTGCCTGAGGCATATTCCGTCCGCTTTCAGAATACTGGAAACAAATTGATTTATATATATGGCGTCTCCATCCTGCGCATAGATATATTCGCCCAGCACAGGCAGCAGCCTGTTTATATTGGGAGGACAGCAGGAGCATTCAAAGGACTGCGCGCGGCTTAGCGCCGGAAATCTCAAAGGCCCGAAAATACTGCTGAAATGCTCCAGGCAGGTAATCTCCAGCGGATTTTCATAGAAAAATGAGCGTCCGTCCAGAGAAAGAGCGGAAAGCACTCCGTTATAAAGCACGCGCTCTATTACGTCCGCATAAGCCGAGCGATTGTCCAATTTCTGCATGCGGAGACAGAAAAACATCAGACCTATGCCCGCGCAGGTTTCATTATAAGCCTGGCTGTTAGGCAAATTAAAAGGCTTGGAAAAGCATTCTCCGAGATAGCACGAGCCCAGGCCGCCCGTTACATACATTTTTCTGCCTGCAATATCCTCAAACAGCGCCAGGCAGGCCTCCTTAAGGCCTTCATCCTCTAATTCAAACGCTAAATCGGCCATAGCGCAATAGAGATACACAGCGCGCACGGCATGTCCAACAGCCTCGCGCTGCTCCCGAACGGGAAGATGGCTTTGATTATAATCGGCCAGTTCCCTGCTGCCAAAAGCCATAATTTCTTTTTCATGCCTGCCCCGCTGTTCAATAAAAAAGGAGGCTAAATCCAGATATTCTTTATTCCTCGTATATCTGTACAGCCTCACAAGAGCCAATTCAATCTCCTCATGCCCGGGAGTTACAAAGCCCGCCGACTTTTCCAGAACAAACACTTTATATATGTAATGGGCATATTTCTCCATCAGCTTAAGAAAGCGCTCCCTGCCCGTCGCCTGAGCATAAGCAACCGCCGCCTCAAAAAGATGGCCGGCGCAGTAAAGCTCATGATCATTCCGATTGGTAAAGCGTTCCCCGGCGCATACCGTATAATAAATATTAAAATAGCCGTCCTCCCCCTGATTGGCCTCTATGCAGTCTATAAGGCTTTCCACGCGCCTTTCCAATTCATCATCCCGGCGCCGGGCCAGGATATATGCGGCTCCCTCCATCCATTTGGCCACATCGCTGTCCCAGAAATGATGGGGCTTTTGTTCCTCCCCCTCTTTCCAGTCGCAGTTAAACGCCTTTATGCGTCCCGTCTCTTCAAATCTGTCATAGACGGCGTTAATGGTGACCGTCTCATTAAGCTCCTGCTTATTTTTCAGATAACCCGAAACAAGCTCTACCTCTTTATAGCTGAAATTCCGCATCTTCGCATTCCTTTCTTATCTCTTTTAAATAGGCCAGCATATTTGCCTCGTCCTGCTCAATATAATTATAGCCCAAAAATCGCCCCACCTCGCGGGCCAGCTCCCCAAAAAGCCCGCATGCTGCAAAAATCGCATTCCAAAGGCTTTCGCTGCGCGCGTCTGAATATGTGCTCATATATTTATTGTATACATCAGGAGGCAGCAGCCGCTTATAATATTTGCCCATTTTGCCCGCTGAAACGCCGAAATCATTCTGAACGCCTATATACCAATCCGCCATATCCTTTAAATCAGCGCGCACAACGCAATCATACATTTCCATAGCATAAGGCATTTCATCCCGCGCTATGCCCTTGGCCACATTCTGAAGGCACCACCAAAAATCATTGCAGCAGGAAAAATAATATAATTCGCTCGGACGCTTTACATAATAATCTCTATCGCTTGCAGGAGGAAATTGAGGCAGAAAATTGTCTTTATCCATTAATACCACGCTCTGGCTGTCCCGCCCGATTAATTCAGGCTTTTCAATGGGAATCAGAGTTAAATCCAGCCTATTGCCGTCTAAAAAGAGTATAAGCCAGTTAAAATGGCCGCTGCCGTCAGGATCCCTCATAGCTTCCGGCGTCTGCATCATCCGCCTCTCCCCGAAATAATCCAGGAAGCTCTGATGGGCCAAAAACCAATCAAAGTCACGCACAATAAAGACTATATCAAAATCCTGATATTTATCCTTAGGCGCGTTAGGATTGGCGCGCGAACCATTTAATATTACTCCGCGGACGCGCTTTTCTGCGCGCGCAAAATTTAATATCAAATCGTACATTTCCCCTTCCGAACGCATACGCTTTATTTCTTCAGACACGTTATCTCCTCCTTTGCAAACAGAATTATTTTATTATACCATATATATTTTAAGATTCAAGGCTTTTAAAAGCCTCAGGGAGCATATAAAGGGGGCGGGGCGGC
>ERZ779894.1054-NODE-1054-length-29879-cov-3.374966_pt1 | contig 29879 bp, 27 predicted proteins | sample MGYA00511587_ERZ779894 | MGnify/ENA primary metagenome ERZ779894 (study PRJEB29588, sample SAMEA2160490) | human gut metagenome | biome: human gut; feature: human-associated habitat; material: faeces | place: Denmark | collected 2008/2010 ... | reverse complement strand
TCTGCCCACGGTAATTAGCAAATACAAACGAAAATCAGTTGAAACTAAGCTTGCCAAATTTTATTCCGTCATGAATGAGGCTGTAAAAATGTCTATTGCAGAACATGGTGAAATTGAATTTGATACCGCTCACAGAGAAAGCATAAATAATGCAGAATACATTGAACAATGGTACAAAGAAAATCTTACAAAATATATAAAAACGCTTAAGTGGGAAGGTGCAGATAAAAGCAATCAATACTTCAGAGCCGTATTCGCTGATGGAACAAGCTTCAGCAGCTACCTGAGCGGAGGGCAAGACTTTGTTATCTCAGCATTGTGGATTTTCTACTGCACCCGAGATTACAAAAACTGTAAAAAAGATGGTTTTGATGGAGAATCTCAATTTTTATTCAGGTATGAGCCTAACAAAAGAATGATAGTGCCTGAATATGAAGATCGTCCACTCGATGTAATAATATCATCCTGCAAACAGCCCAATAAAGGTAGCAGACACGGATGTTCTGCTTGGATTGAACAAAACGGTTGGAAAATTCCCGAAGATTACCCGTGGATTAGGTAGTTGGCGTCTGCTTTTCCAGTTTTTCACATTTTTTTATCAGTCGCGGAAGCCACTCTTCAAGTACATTGTTATATTTTTGTATAAATCTCTTATCTAAAATCACTGACGGATAGCCGCCTGTTGAGTAAAAATCATATTGCGCAGGTTCTTTAACATGCATAATTTCAAAATCACAAAGTTCTTCTCCTTTTTTGGATAATGTAATTCTATGCCAAGCTGAGTTGTTATATGAAAATAAAAACTCTTTATTTCCGTTTTTTACACTTAACTTGACCGGCTGTCCGGATACACGGCTATACTTTTGCCGGGCAATTGTTTCAATTTGATCTACAAGCGTTCGGCTTGTGCTTGTTAAGACTTGTTTTGGCTCTATAAGTTTACCGATTGCTTTATCAATTTTTTCCAGCCAATTTCCTCTAAAATAAATTTGTGAATTCAACTGCGGGGTAGATTGTATTTTCATTTCATCCTTTCAATATATTTTAACCTGAAAGTGTAAATATTTCGTAAATTTCTTCATCTGAAAGTTCAGTTATGATTTTTTCACCTTCATAAACTGCAAGGTCTGCAAGTTCTTTTTTGGCTTTGAGCATTTCGTCAATTTTTTCTTCGAAAGTTCCGAGCGTAATCATGCGGTGAACCATAACGTTTTTATCCTGACCGATACGATAAGTTCTGTCTGTTGCCTGATCTTCAACCGCCGGATTCCACCATAGGTCATAGTGAATTACATTGGTTGCACTCGTTAAGTTCAAACCTGTTCCGCCGGCTTTCAGAGAAAGTATCATGACTTTAGCAGCTTCATTATTTTGGAAACGCTCAATTAATTCTTCACGCTGAGGCACTGATAACGAACCGTGGAAAAACAGAGGTTCTGTGCCGCATTCTTCGTTAATAACCTTGCATAATATATCGCCCATTTCTTTGTATTGAGTAAAGATAAGCGTTTTTTCGTTGTTATCGAGAATGCTTTGTACGGTCGAAATACATTTATCCATCTTACCAGAGAGCTCTCTGCCCATTTCTCCGCTTTTGAGGAATTGATAAGGGTGATTGCAGATTTGTTTTAGGGCGGTTATAAGCTTGAAGATATTGCCGCGTCTGTTTATACCAGTAAATCCGCTTATCTTATCCATCATTTCGTTAAGAGTTTTTTCGTAAAGCACCGCTTGAGATTTTGATAAGTAGCAGTACTCATTAAGAACCATTTTTTCAGGCAAATCGGAAATTACGTGCTTATCAGTTTTTAAACGTCTAAGAACAAAAGGGGATATAGACATTTTAAGTTTTGCTGCCCTTGAATTTTCTTTAAACCTTTCAATAGGAATAGCATAACTCTTTTGAAATTCGCGCAGACTGCCCAAGTAACCTTGGTTTATAAAATCAAATATGCTCCAAAGTTCTGTTAATCTGTTTTCTACAGGAGTACCAGTCATTGCAATCTTGATATCTGATTTAAGCATTTTGATAGCCAGTGTTTGGGCTGTGTCCGGATTTTTAATATTTTGTGCTTCATCAACGATAATCATTCCCCAAGTCTGTTTTTTCAGTTCTTCAACGTCAATCCGCATAATCGCATACGTTGTAAGAATAACATCATGTTTAACATCAAGCTTACGCTCTGTACCATGGTAAATCACTGCATCTACAGATGGGGCAAACATTTGAAGCTCTTTCATCCAGTTACCCATCAAAGTAGTCGGACAAATTACCAAAACCGGTTTTGTAAGCAGGCCCTCTTCTTTCATTTTGAGTATTAAGCTTATTACCTGAATTGTCTTGCCCAGTCCCATATCGTCGGCCATACACGCCCCAAAACCTTTTGAAACATTTGTCCAAAGCCATTTGAGACCTGTCATTTGGTAAGGTCTAAGTTCACCTTTTAATGTTTCAGGAGGATTCACATCGACCGGTTTTGTGAAATCTTGTATTATCTTCGCAAATGCAGCGTCGTAATCAAAATCATACTGGTCAAGCTGTCCTGACATTGATGCGTGAATTAATTCCATTCTTGATAAGGATTTGAAGTTTGCTTTTGCAATTTGTTCAAATATTTTTTTGCTTTCTTCTTTATCAATCAAGACGTATTTATTTTTATATTTTATAAGTCCGTTGCTGCCTTCAACAAGTTTGTTGAATTCTTCGAGCGAAATCTTCTCATTGCCAATTGCTATTTCATATGAGAATTCCAAAATATCATCCAATGACATTTTAGATGAAGCTGTATTGTTAAAAATATCTGCCAAATCTTTAGAGCGGGCATTTTTAACTTTGGCATTAATAGAAGCACGAGGCACAACAATATTTACCAACTCTTTCGGCAATATAACTTCAATCTGAGCTTTTTGTAGATAATACGCGGTTTGAGTAATGATTTTATAAACTTCGTTAAGATTCAAATCAAGCGCAAGCTTTGTTTCGTCCTCAAAAAGATCTTCCAACTCCGGCATATAACGAATTGCATAGTTAAGCTGCTTTTCTACAATTCTTGATATATCAGATGAAGATGCACCAAAAATCGTATCTTCTGTATACAAATCATCAATAAGAACACTTTCATTTGTTTTTCGATTTTTGATGTGAACCTTGAGACGGAAAAACTCCTCTCCAGTCTTTTCATCAGAAATTCTGTCTATTTTGAAAAACGGTATAACGTCGTATTTGCCGAGATAAAGCTCGTCAAACCATTGTGAGAAATTTTCAGCAATATCAATACCTTTCATCTGTGCGCGCTGTTCAAGGTCTTTAATCATGTAAGTGCCCGATTTTACATCCTTAAATTTATACGCTTTTATTGAAAGAAATTTATATAACACGTAGTTAAGGTAATTGTAGATAAAATCATTCACGAAATTTTCTGGTTTTTCGCCTTTTATAAAAAGATCTTCAGGTATGTTCTCCTCAAACATGTTAATTATACGTGCAAGCTGCTGGTTAGAAATAATCGGTTCATAAACAATTCTGAAACTTGTACCGTTGGATTTGACGGTCGGAATGAAATACAATTTTTCAATTAATTTCATCACAAAATGCGTCAGATTGTTCATATAAATGAAAGTCGGAGTAACGGCTTCAAGGTCAATTACGTCGCCAAAACCTCCAAAATAATCCATTACCAAATCAAGACTCATCGGATAACCGACTTCATCGCCCATAACCTGAGAACGAAAACGGAATAGTGAGCCTTTTGATTTTAAATAATATTCAAAATTATTAGTAGGCGTAACAAAGAATGAAAGTTTCCCATTCTCATTTACAAGATAAAAATTTGTATTTCTTGCCGGAGTGTAAGGAGAGAGAAAAACATCTTTAAATTCATCTTCAACAGTTTGATAAATCAAACTTAAAGTATAGCGGAAATCCTTGTTCTTAAACCCATCAGGATTTTCTGACAAGTTAAAGAACAATTCATCCACGTTATTTTTTTTAAATGAAAAATCTATGTTAAAGTTTTTTTCGTCTGTCATCACTTTTCCATTCTTCGCACTGAATATTATTTGATTAAAGATTCACAGTCCATTTCTGCTGGTTTTTGAATTCCCATCAAGTCAAGAATTGTCGGGGCGATATTGCATAATGCTCCGGTTTCTTTTAACTCAACGTCTTTTGGCGCATTAATAAGCACAAATGGAACTTCATTTGTTGTATGCGCTGTCATCGGTTTTCCTGTTTCGTAATTCACCATTACTTCAGAATTACCATGATCAGCTGTTAAAAGCATGATAATTCCTTTGGCTTTACAAGCGTCTGCAATTTTTCCGACACATTCATCAACGACTTTGTCAGCTTTAACAGCAGCCTCAATTACTCCTGTATGCCCAACCATGTCAGGGTTCGCGAAGTTTACAAGAATAAATCCGTATTGAGGATCATCAATTGCTTTCAATACATTTTCACAAACTTCTCTGGCGCTCATCTCAGGCTGTAAGTCATAAGTTGCAACTTTTGGTGAAGCAACCAAAACTCTTGTTTCATGAGCTTGAGGTTCTTCAACACCACCGTTAAAGAAGAATGTAACGTGCGCATATTTTTCAGTTTCAGCAGTTCTGAATTGCTTAACGCCGTTTGCTTCCAAAACATCACCAAGAATATTTGCCATACGTTCTTTTCCAAACGCAACCGGGAATGTGAATGTTTCGTCGTATTCAGTCATTGTAACATAACAAAGATTTTTTCTTACTGCTTTTCTATTAAACCCGTCGAAGTTTTCAAAATTAATTGCTTTTGAAATTTCGCGCGCTCTATCCGGTCTGAAATTCCAGAAAATAATTGAGTCGTTATCATGAATTCTGGATTCTTCACCTCCGATAATAGTCGGAAGAACGAATTCATCATTTTCACCTTTTGCATAAGACTGCTTAACGGCTTCATCTGATGATGCTGCATATTCACCTTCACCTAAAAGAAGGGCATTGTAAGCTTTTTCAATTCTGTCCCATCTGTTGTCTCTGTCCATTGCATAATATCTGCCGGAAACAGTGGCAATCGCAGGTAAGCCGTATTTTTTCAATTCATCTTCAATTGGCTGCAAGAAAGTCATCGCGCTTTGCGGAGGAGTATCACGGCCGTCTAAAAATGCGTGAACGTAAACTTTTTTCAAACCGTTATCCGCCGCCAGTTTAATTAAAGCAAGAATATGGCCAAGTGCTGAGTGAACTCCACCGTCAGAAGCGAGTCCATAAATATGAAGTGCACTATCACATTCTTTTACATGGTTAATCGCATCTAAAAACGCTTTTCTTTTAAAAAAGTCGCCGTTTTTAATTGCATTGTTGATTTTTGATAACTCTTGATAAACAACACGGCCAGCACCAAGATTTAAATGGCCGACTTCGCTGTTTCCCATTTGTCCTGCCGGAAGGCCGACATATTCACCATCGGCGTGAATTTTTATAAATTTTTCTTCTTTTTCAAGCTTATTAACATTGACAGGATTTGCCAATTTAGTTGCATCGTACTCAGGATGAGACTTACTAATTCCCCATCCGTCCATAATACAAAGTAAAACTCTCGTATTTGTTGTCATAATTCAATCCCTATTTATATTTCTACTACTTAGAGATTTTAACAAGAACAAAACAAAATTACAAGAGCACAAATCACAAAAGAAAATGCACACTTAATACTTAACTTTAAAAGGATAATCATCAGGTATTCTCCAACCGTTAAACTGAATTAAAGCAGCACAATATTCATGCACAATATTACCATTATTACATCCTAAACTAGGGTTATTGTATAAATTATCTACAGTTCCATCCCAACCATACTTATATGGTTCAAAGGTTCTGCCGGAATATAAAAAATTTGAACTTTTATTCGCATTGAGAGGAGAATATAAAAAGGCAAAACTACAAATAGAGTTTGCTATTTTAGCGCACTTTGCAGGATTACTTATATAATAATACCAATCAGCGATAGAAGTATCTCCTCTATATCTAACTCCGCTTCCATCAGCAAAAATAAATACAGGATTTTCATCCCCGGCAATGTCATAATTTGTGGCTACAATTTTCATATATGGGGCCAAGTATTTATTGAACCATTTTTCACGATATGATTTACCGGTTACAGGCCGGCCTTTTATGTCTGTATCAAGATCATCATATTTTGCATACCATGTTTCGCGCTCACCGTAATCAACTTCTGCCAATTGGATTGCCTGATTCATTGTAGAATAAAATTTCATTAACCGGGTTTCTACAACTTTTTTATTGTGGTTTTGAATGAGTGTCGGAAGCGTCATGGCTGCGACCACACCGATTATCCCAAGAGTAATTAAAACTTCTGCTAAAGTAAACCCCTCACCTGAAGAATTAAAACAATTTTTTCCTTTAAGCGGTAAAAACCCGCGAGCCCCCCCCCCCTGAGATTGCTGTATTTTCATGCATTTTACCTCCTATTTAACTTATTAACTCCATTATAACTTATTCCGTGAAATTTTTCAAGTGCCACTAATAAATTATCTGCACATACACAACACGTGTTCTGGCTTTGTTGTCGAAATCAACAAGAACAATTTGCTGCCACTGCCCAAGCTGTAATGCTCCGTCAATTAGAGGAACATATGTATTATTCCCGACAATTGAGGCGCGAACATGCGCATAACCATTGCCATCATGCCAGGTATCGTCATGATGATAATCAGCGTCTACTGACGCTATCTTTTCCAATGCTTCCGGCAAATCAACAAGCAAACCGGGTTCAAACTCAATATTTGTTATAGAAACAGTGCTTCCCGCAACATAAACATGTACGCCTGCATTTTGCAAATTATGCTTATAAACGCAATTTTGAACATTTCGTGTTATATCAATAATTTCTGTATTGCCCTTTGTATGGACTATAAACTTTTCATTAATTATTGTCAAAGCGTAAACCTCACATTACCGGCCTTCACGAGTTTTTTACCTTTTGAATACGTCGCGTACGGCATAAATTTTTCATTCAAGGCAGTGTATGTTTCGTCTTTTTCCAAAGTGAATACGTTAAAGTCCGCATCTTTACCAACCGCAATCGAGCCTGTAAGATTATCAAGACGCAAAATTTTTGCCGGATATATTGTCAAGTATTTTATAAGTTCTTCTATAGGCAAATTAACATCAGCATTCACAGTATTTGCAAGTTTTAAAAGACTAAAAGACTTTTCTTTTGCAAAGCTTTGTGTTGAAAAACCGAAGTTACCTTTAAAATATTTTAAAACCTCAGAAAATTCCAGCTTTTTATTACAAATTTCCTCAGAATAATACGGCTGATAAATATACTTAACACCGATTTGAGAAAGCTCTGTAAGCTCTCTTTCGTCTGCAAAATTCGCATTTGCAAGAATAATTTTTTTAGTTAAAACTTTAAGTTTATCAAGGTATTCTACCGGTGTTAAATCTTTTGAATACGGCGATATTTTTCTAAATCCCATAAATTTATGAAGAATATCAATATCTGAAAACCCGTGTTCCAGCCATTCTATTTCATCCTGAGCTTCCACAAAACGCATCATCATAAGCATATTGTGTTTACGACAGTATTTGGAAAAAAGTTGCCAAAGTTTTTTATGCACTCCGGATATAGAATTCAGCATTATTCCAATGTGCGTGTTCTCAGCTTTGTGGAAAATCAAATCTTCTACCTTTGAGCGCAGGTTTTTAAACCTTTTTTTACTCTTATCCGAACTATCTGCAAACACCTCGAAAAATAGATAGTTTTTTATCGGAATAGTGTTGATTATATCAAAGTATTTAAATTCTTTAGAAACTTGCGCAATACAAGTCGTACCCGCAATTATAGAATTTAAAACTCCGTGTTTAAAAGACTTTGTTTTTTCTCCCCTGTCGAGGGTAAAATAATCACTTAAAATATCAGCCCATTTTCTTGAGTAGCTATTCTGGCTTACACCGGCAAAGTTGTAGTTTTTTGAAATTGTTTTAAAGAATTTCTTAAGTTTATTTTTAAACGACTTCGGTTTAGCCCTGCCAATGTCTGTGTACTGATACTGTGTAAGCATATCAATAAAGCCGGGTGTAATAACTGAATTCCCCAAATCTTTTACATTTTTTTCTTCAAAATTAACCTCGCTGTTTGGAATTATAGCAGTTATTTTACCGTCATCAACTACGATTGCATAATCCTCAAGGACTTTATCTTCACTTGTCAAAATCCATTTTGCTTTATAACACTTCATGATATCCCCTTTATTGATTTATAATAACGAATAATTATAAATAATGCAAGGTTAAAATCCCATTTTTGCAAAAGATTTTTTATCTAATTGCTGCTTATATAAATTTTGAGATGCCATATTGTCTCTTTTGATTGTATTTCGCAGCATCCGGTTTAAAACAGCCGGAAGTCCGAACCCTATAAGTGCCATATTGGACAGCAGAGAAAACCAGTAAAGCGCAGATCCATATTTTCTGGTTTTGTGAATGACTTCAGGAGAAGCCATAATATTATCCAGCTTTGAAAAGTCGCGCGGCAGCAGTCTAAAATCTTTAAAAAATTGTTTAATGCGTTCTTTTCCTTTTAAGTTAGGGGATATTTCCGCCCTTTGCATGATTTTTGTTCCGGTATATTTATCCAAAAAACGACCTGCAAGGTTATTTATTGCAAAATCGCCTCCGAAAAACATTACAAAAAGTGCACTGTTTCTAATTGCTCTATCGCGTCTTTCGAGTTTATCGCGCGCAGAAACAAGCGATGATGGGTAATCACACAATGCCCACGTCAAAGCATAAATAGCTTTTGATAAAAACTTTCCATCGGTATAGTTAAATAAAGAAGCGTATTTCTTCAATCCGCCTTTTGTAATTGAATTCATGAGCAATTTGGGAGTTATTAATGGAAAAACTGTTGCAATCATTGCACTGGTAAGCATTTTATAACGTTTTTCTCTTTCATATTTTTTGTCATCAACGTTCTGTTGGCCTACCATGTCAAACGCAGCAGAAAAACCTTTTTTATGCGTACGTTTTTCTGTAAGCCCTGTTGCTATATACGGAACAGCACAACCAAACCAAGCTGTTGAAAGAAAGTCATATTTTAATACATTTTTGTGAACATTAATCAGTTTTTCTTTTAGTTCGTCCTCATTCCCTTTAAATCGCTTCAATATATTTTCAAATGCCTGATGGCATTTACCGTTTCCCTTTTTCTTTTTATCAAGCTCTATGGCCGTTTCTCTAATACCTTCAGCCAAATACTTTCCATCTTTTGTCAAATACTCTTTTGAGACTTGCATAATGTGTTTTTCAAGACCTTTAAAATCTTTTACTATTCCATTTGATTTTAAAAAGTGCTTATTTAAAAAAGGCAGCATCAAAAAAGGTGAACAAATAGACATTGCAAAATAAAGCCCTGATCCTGTAAGTCTTTCTATTGCTTCATCCTTATTATTCGACATGATAGCCTGTGGAATTGCGCAGCCGCCAATATCCAAAAGACCTCTGTTCAGAAGCGTATTTTCCTGCACAGTCGTAGTTATTTCATAAAATCCTTTAAACGAATTTTTAGGGGTATTATATTTCTCTACTCGCATAACACTCTTTTAAAAACTAAGCATAATTTTTTTTGCTATCTAACCGTAAAATTCATCAGCATAATATGCAAATTCCAGATTACCTACAATAATCGTATCTCCATCTTTTACATTCATGCTTTTCAATTTTTCAAATACGCCCATACCGGTTAAAATATTTTGAAAACGAATTACCTGCTCGGTATTTCTGGCATCCGTAACTTGTGCAAGCCTTCCGACTTTTCCGCCTGTAATAACAAATGTATCTTTCGCAGCCTTTGTAATTTCATATTCACTGTCATCATTGTTAAATGCATCCAAGTCTTCCTGAACTACAATATCAGAAATAGGTTTTTCTATTTCTTTAACCTTCTGTGCCATAAAGTTAACTAAAGCTTGAATATTTTCACCTGTTACGGCAGAAATAAGAAATACATCCTCTGATACAGTCTTAAATTTATCAAACATATCATTTTTCTTTTCCTCATCAACTGCATCAATTTTGTTAAGCGCAACAATCTGATAGAGTTTTGAAAGTTTTTCAGAATGCTTAGCAAGCTCAATATTGATTTTTTCATAATTTGAAAAAGGATCTTCAGCAGTTAAGTCGACGAGGTGCACCAGAAAGCGACATCTTTCCACGTGCCTGAGAAAGTCATGTCCAAGCCCGACACCTTCAGAGGCCCCTTCAATCAAGCCAGGTATGTCTGCAACAACAAAACCATCGCCATTAGGCCCTTTTACTACCCCTAAATTCGGTATAAGAGTTGTAAAAGGATAGTCTGCAATCTTAGGTTTTGCAGAGCTTATGCGGCTGATAAGCGTAGACTTTCCGGCATTTGGCATACCAAGAAGCCCGACATCTGCTATAAGCTTTAACTCTAAAATCAGTTCACGTTCTATACCTGGCTCACCGGGCTCGCAAAACTGCGGAGCACGTTTTTGCGCAGTAGCAAATCTCGCGTTTCCGCGGCCTCCGCGGCCTCCTTTTGCAACAAGAGCTTTTTGTTCATGCACAACTAAGTCTGCAATAATATTACCTGATTTTAAATCTTTAACAACAGTTCCAAGCGGAACTTTTATATATAAATCCTTTGCCCAATGACCGTGGCAGTTTTTAATCCCGCCATTCTCTCCGCTTTCAGCCTTGAAAACTGATTTGTATTTAAAATCCATTAAAGTCGACATATTTTCATCAGCAATTAAATAAACATCGCCGCCCTTGCCGCCATCTCCGCCTGCAGGGCCACCTTTATCAACATATTTTTCACGGCGCCAGGCAACCATTCCGTTACCGCCGCGGCCTGATACTATTCTTATCTTTGTTTTATCTAAAAATATCATTTTATATCCCTTTTTATATTTGTATTATAATAATACTATGAAAAATATAAAAAATACATTACTTTCGCACAAACCTGTTGAAATAGGCCCTGAAAGCGGGTATGATAATTATATTATGGCAATTGAGTCAAGCTGTGATGAAACAGCTTGTGCAATAGTAAAAAACGGCCGTGAAGTGATTGCAAATGTCGTTGCATCTCAAATAAAAACACACGAAAAATACGGCGGAGTAATCCCTGAAATTGCGGCACGAGAACACCTTGAAAGCATAAATGTCGTAATTGAAGAAACGTTTAAGCAGGCAAATGAAAATGCTGAAATAACCCCGCAAGATATTACAGCTTTTGCCGGTACTGTAGGCCCAGGGCTGGTCGGATGCCTGCTTGTCGGCTTGAATGCGGCTAAAACCCTTGCGCTCGTCCATGACAAGCCGTTTATTGGAGTAAATCATCTTAACGCACACCTTTGCGGGAATTACATTGACACAGATTTAAAACCTCCATTTATGGCACTATTAGTAAGCGGAGGGCATACTCAAATTATTGATGTTGAATCCTATTCCAAACAAACAATTTTAGGAGAAACAATTGATGATGCCGTAGGTGAAGCCTATGACAAAGTCGCAAGATTAATTGGATTGCCCTACCCGGGCGGACCTAGGCTTGACAAGCTGGCACAAGAGGGTAACCCGCACGCATTCAAGCTTCCGGAAGCAAAAGTCGATGGTTACAATTTCAGTTTCAGCGGTTTAAAAACAGCCGTTTTAAGACTTGTTAAATCGTTTGACGGCAAAGAATTACCCGTCAATGATATTTGTGCAAGCTTTCAGGAAACAGTATCTTCGACGCTTGCTAAAAAATTAAAAAGAGCAATTGAAGAAAAAGGCTATAATCAACTTGTAATTGCGGGTGGTGTTGCTGCAAACTCAGAAATCCGCAAAAAGATTTTCGACTTTGAAAAAGATGGTTTTAAAGTTTTTGCACCTCCAATGCGCTACTGTACTGACAACGCGGCTATGGTTGCCTCTTGTGCGTATTTCAACACAAACACCTTTGACGATGTTGATGTTGAAGTCTTTTCAAGAGTTAAGTAGGCGCAATGGTTGAAAAACTTTTAATTATATTGTATAATAATGTATGGAGGATGGAATTATGAAATCTTTGAAAAATCTTAAAGTCATATGGGGGGGGGGGGCTCACAAAAAGCTTCGATTTAAAGATAAAATTTTTACTCACTTGAAAATAACCCAAAATAATGTTATAATGTTTAGTAAATTTGGTAAAAGTGAGGTTTTTATGAAAAATGGATTTACATTAGCTGAAGTACTGATTACACTAGGTATTATAGGAATAGTCGCCGCCTTGACGCTGCCGACACTTATTCAGAACCACCGTAAAAAAGAAGTGGAAACTAAACTTGCAAAAATTTATTCTGTTATGAACCAGGCAATCATGCTGTCTGAAGCGGAAAACGGTGATAAAAAATATTGGGAATACTATGATGGTCCTTCAGTAGGTTGCACCAGAACTTATGAGGATAATCTCAAATGGTATAACAAGTATTTAGCAAAATACATAAAGACTACTAAAATTGAAAAAACACTTGACGATACAGAAGATTTATTTTTATATTTTGCGGATGGTTCTATAGTAAAAATTAGACCTCATTTGAGCGATATATCGTTTTATATAAACAAAGAAGCAATAACGAAAAGAAATCCTGGCGTTAACCTTTTTGCTTTTCAGTTCTATCCGGTAGTACAAAGTACGGAAAAAACCCCTGAAAAATGGAAGTATCTTATTGGCAAAGGGTTTGAGCCTTATGCCTGGGATTGGGACGGTGAAATGGAAAGTTTGTATAGGACTGGTACCTATCCTTGCGCAACAGATGGAGCATACTGCACAAAAATCATTCAGCTTAACGGGTGGAAAATTCCGGACGATTATCCGCACAAATTTTAGTTATTGATTAATAACTTGTATTCTGCTATTTTGGTTATATGAATAAAGAACGTCTTGACAAATATTTGACTGATTTAGGTTATTTTGAAACCAAAAGCAAGGCAGCTGCGGCAATTCTTGCAGGCAGCGTCAAAATTAATGACGAATATATTACAAAAGCAGGGTATCAAATTAACGCTTCTAAAGAATATGACATAGTTGTTAAATCTATGCCATACGTTTCGCGCGGCGGGTTTAAACTAAAAAAAGCAATTGAAACTTTTCCTGTAAAAATTGTCGGACGAATATGTCTTGATGCTGGGGCTTCTACCGGAGGCTTCACGGACTGTCTTTTGCAAAATGGTGCAAAATTTGTTTACGCAGCAGATGTTGGATACGGGCAGCTAGATTGGAAAATCCGCTCTGATAATCGCGTCAAGGTTATTGAAAAAACAAACCTCAGAATTTGTTCATATGAGGATATTTATTCAGAAAATGAGTCGGTTGCGGATTTGTTAGTTAGCGACCTGTCGTTTATTTCTCTTACAAAAGTTTTAGAAAATCTTAAAAAACTTCTATCACCGCAATTTCATGAAATGCTTCTTTTAATAAAACCTCAGTTTGAGGCAGGAAAAGAAAACATCGAAAAAGGCGGTGTTGTAAGAGACAAAAAAGTGCACGCGCAAGTTATACAAAACGTCATAGACAGCGCAAAAAATTTGGATTATACAGTCAAAGGTTTGACCTATTCCTCTATTAAAGGCCCTTCCGGTAATATTGAGTACCTTTTATGGATTACAACAGAAAATGAAGACACTCCGGAGCCATCAATTACAGCTATTGTAAATGAAGCTTTTGAAAAATTAGCTTAGCCGCCTTTTGGGATATTTTGTAAGTGCTCTGATGGATTGACATCTATGTATTTGTATATATTTAACACAATTCCCGGAGCAAAAAAGTAGTTGTTATTTGCCGGAGTAATTTTCAACATTGAACGGTATTTATCAACTGTTATAACACTTGCCAAAAACTCTTTTCCAACTGCTGAAAAAAGAATATAACCTGTTTTTGATTGGATTTCTTTTATTTCAAAACGGTTTGCATTGATTGAGGCTAGCGTAAGATAAAAAAGTCTTTCACAGTTCATGTTAAATGTTTTAGTACAATCATCAAAAGATACAATCTGAGGAGTTACTAACGTACTTAAACTCATTGCTGGCTCGGCAAATACAGCGTTCTGTACAGTAATTAACAAGATTGATAAAGAAAAAAATTTTATTGCTCTTTCCATGATGCACCTACATTTATATCAATTTTAAGCGGCACAAGAAGCGGCTGATTTAATTCCATAGCATCGATTACAAGTTTCGTAACCTGTTCTAACTCTGATTTTTCAACCTCAAGAACCAGTTCATCGTGCACTTGCATAATCATTTTGGATTTTAAATTATTTTCTTTAAGCTTTTTATAAAGCTCTATCATTGCTATTTTAATCAAATCAGCGGCAGTACCTTGCATTGGGTGGTTAATAGCCGCTCTTTTGGCAAACTCTCTAATCTGATTATTTACACTATCAAATTCATTATCCAGTCTGCGTTTCCTACCGAAAGTTGACTCTACATATCCCTGTTTGCGAGCCAAGTCAACTATTCTTTTCATATAAGTTTTTACTCTTGGATAGGTTTTGAAATATTTATTTATGAACTCTTCTGCTTCTTCCCATGTGATACCAAGCGCTTTTGCAAGGCCATAACGGCTTTGTCCATATATTATACCAAAGTTAACGGCCTTAGACTTGTACCGCATTTCCTTTGTAACTTCTTCAACAGGCACGTCAAAAACCTTTGATGCAGTCAGTGTATGAATATCTATATCTGATGTAAAGGCTTTAATTAAATTTTTATCCTTTGTAACATGTGCTAAAAGTCTCAATTCGATTTGAGAATAGTCTGCTGACAAGATTACATAATGCCTTTTATCGCGAGGAATAAAGGCTTTTCTAATTTTGTTTCCTTCTTCTGTACGAATAGGAATATTTTGTAAATTCGGATTTGACGATGAAAGCCGCCCTGTTGCTGTAACAGTTTGATTGTATGTTGTGTGAAGTCTTCCGTCAATAGGGTTAATCAAGCCCGGAAGCGCCTCTGAATACGTAGACTTTAATTTTGTATATTTACGATATTTCAAAATTAAATCAACAATTTCATGCTCAGGCGCAAGCTCTTCCAAAATTTCTGCACTAGTTGAATATTTATTTTTACCCTTGCCCTTTTTCTTGGAATCAATTTTAAGTTTATCAAAAAGGATTTCACCAACCTGGCGCGGAGAGTTTAGGTTAAAACCTTCATCCGCAAGCTGGTATATCTTGGATTCAATTTTATGAATCATGGTATCCATTGTTTTGGTTAATTCATTCAAATACTCAACATCGATTGATACGCCGGTATACTCCATATCAGAAATTACGCAGGCAAGCGGAAGTTCAATATCGGAAATAAGTTTTAATTCTTTTTCATCTAATTCCTTGACCCAATATTTGGTCAGATCAAGGATTGTTGCAACTTCATCAACAGCAAAATTAAAAGCATTTTCCGGCTTAGCCTGTAAAATAGTAATTCGTTTCCGTCTGTTGCTTTCATATGGAGCAAATTCATTCATTACGTGATTTAAGCGTTCTATAGACTGAATATCGAGTGCTTGATTGCGGCTTGGCTCTTTTACATAGCTTGCAAGCATTGTATCAAAAATCACGCCTTTTAATTCAATACCGTGTGAGCGGAAACTGTTGCACTCAACCTTCAAGTCATGCGTTACTTTTTTAATATTATCATCCTCAAACAGAGGTTTTAACGCAGAAATTACAAAATCTTTATCTAAACCATCTTCTAAATTAACAGGGACGTAGAAAGTTTTAGGACAATTTTTGCCATCACCTTCAAAAAGTATTTTGCCTCTCTTGACTTTGTAATCCTCACAATAAGCAAATGCAAAACCTGCAATCTCCGTTTCAACAGCACTTTTTACAACGCCTTCCATCTTGAAAGCAAAGAATTGCTGAGATTTCAACTCTTCTATCATCGAATGTAGATCTTCAGCTGTTGTAATGTATTTTTTATCATATTGAATTTCAATCTTATTAATTTCAGCCTTGACCGCCTCACTAAAAAGCCCCAACTGCTGTTGCTCGCCATTTTCCATATTTTGAGAGGCTGCAAGACTTCCTGATTTATCAAAAGCAGCAAGTATAGAATTTATATTTTTCAAAAAGCTGTAAAATTGCATTTTCTTTAAAAACGCAGTAACAGCTTTAACATCCGGCAATTCAAGGTTTGTAAGCGAAAAATCAAAATCTATATCTACATCCCGCACAATAGTTGCCAAATATTTACTTAACGTAGCGGCTTCAACACCACCGCATATACGGCAACGAATAGCGGCTTCCGGTATATTTTGCCCATTTGCCAAAACATTTTCCAAAGTTCCATATTGAGTTAAAAGTCGTTGTGCTGTTTTTTCACCTATACCGCGAATTCCCGGGATACAGTCCGAAGTATCGCCCCGTAAGGCTTTATAATCAATAACTTGATCCGGATAAACCCCTAACTTTTCATAAATTCTATCCCAGTTATACTCAATTAATTCGCCTTTCGACGGCAGAATAACCTTTGTACAGCCTTCTTTATCAACTAATTGAAAAGCATCCTGATCTCCGGTTAATATCAACACCTTATGGCCAAGTTCGCATGCTTTCTTGGATATTGTACCGATTACATCATCAGCTTCAAAGCCTTCTTTTGTGTAAATAGGTATATTAAAAGCTTTTAACCCCTCGTAAATTAGATCCATTTGAATTTTCATAGGATCCGGCATGCAACGACGGTTAGATTTATATTCAGGATATTTATCCACACGGAATGTTTTGTGGCTTACATCAAATGCCACCGCTATTGCATCAGGTTTCAAGCTGTTATTTTTCAGCAAATCAAAAACAGATTTAAAGAAACCATATACCCCCCAGCTTGGAGTACCATTCGTTGTTTTCATGTTAGTACGCTCTAAAGCAAAGTACTGTCTGAATGCTAAAGCATGCCCATCAATTAATATTAAAGTTTTTTCATTATTCATAAATATATTCTTTCACAAATAATTTTTTTTGACAAATATGTTAAGCTTTAATATTATAAACTGTAATAAAAAAGCGGATAATTAAATATCCGCTTTTTTGATTTATGCTGTAATTTCTTTAGTGCCAGGGTCGTTTTTGGTCGGAAGCTGGATCAATTCAGCCTTATTTCTATTTTTAACCATATCTGCTGTTATTACATATTTTTCAACGTTGCCTTTGGCTGGAATTTCATACATTACATCAAGCATTATTTCTTCCACAATAGAACGTAAAGCACGAGCACCTGTTTTGCGTTTCATGGCTTCTTGAGCTATCAAATCAACGGCTTCAGGTTCAAATTCCAAATCAACTCCGTCCATTTCCAACAAGCACTTATATTGCTTTAACACGGCATTTTTAGGTTCAGTCAAGATATTTTTAAGAGCTTTTTCGTTCAATTGATCAAGCACAGCGTAAATAGGTACACGGCCGATAAATTCCGGAATTAATCCAAACTTCAAAAGATCTTCCGGCTGCAATTTTTTCAATAATCTTACAGCATTCGCATCTTTTTCAGCCTGAGACATAGGTGCCGCAGCCCCAAAGCCAACAGAAGAACCTTCATTAGTGCGGCGTTCAATTATTTTCTCTAATCCGACGAAAGCACCGCCTACTATAAACAAGATATTACTTGTGTCGACTTCAATAAACTCTTGATGCGGGTGTTTGCGACCTCCTTGAGGAGGCACGTGTGCAACTGTTCCTTCAATCATTTTTAACAATGCTTGTTGAACACCTTCACCTGATACATCACGGGTAATTGATGTGTTTTCTGATTTTCTTGAAATTTTATCTATTTCATCAATGTAAATAATACCGCGCTCAGCTTTTGCAGAGTCAAAATCAGCGTTCTGATAAAGACGAAGAAGAATATTTTCAACATCATCACCAACGTAACCAGCTTCAGTCAAGGTTGTCGCATCCGCTACTGCAAAAGGTACATCAAGCATTTTAGCCAAAGTTTGGGCAAGTAAGGTCTTACCAGAACCAGTCGGGCCAACAAGCAAAATATTAGATTTTTGAATTTCTACATTGTTTTTTAAATCAGTATTTTTGTTGTGTTTTAAGCGTTTGTAATGATTGTATACAGCAACAGACAGAACTTTTTTAGCATCGTCTTGGCCAATAATGTACTCGTCAAGATAAGCTTTTATTTCATGAGGTTTTGGAATTGGTTTTTCTGTTTTTGCCGCATCTGTTTCGCCATTTTCCTTATCTTTATTCTCAAAAAATTCTTCATCAAGAATTTCATTACAAAGCTCGACACATTCATCACAAATATAAACTTCAGGGCCAGCAATTAATTTTTTAACCTGGTCTTGGGATTTACCGCAAAATGAACATTTTAGTCTGCTGTCATCGTGTTTTGGCATAATTATAACCTTTCAAGTAAATTAACCTTTGATACCTTCGCGAGTAACTACTTTATCAATCATACCGTATTCTAAAGCTTCAGCCGGAGTCATGATATAGTCTCTGTCTGTATCTTTTTCAATTTTTTTCAAAGATTGACCGGTATTAGCTGAAAGAATTTCATTCAAAGATTTTTTAATTCTGATAATTTCAGCCGCTTGAATTTCGATATCAGTAGCTTGCCCTTGAGCACCGCCAAGAGGTTGGTGAATAAGGACTCTGGAATGAGGAAGTGCCATTCTCTTTCCTTTTGTACCCGCTGCTAAAAGAAACGCACCCATTGAAGCAGCTTGTCCTAAACAAATAGTTGAAACATCAGCTCTGATATGCTGCATAGTGTCATAAATTGCGAAACCTGCCGTAACACTGCCGCCAGGACTGTTTATGTATAACATAATGTCTTTTTCAGGATTTTCGCTGTCTAATAGAAGCAACTGAGCGACTATTAAGTTTGCAACCATATCATCAATAGGAGTACCCAAAAAGATTATACGTTCTCTCAATAATCTTGAAAATATATCAAATGAACGTTCTCCTCTGCTTGATTGTTCAATTACTACAGGTACAAAACTCATGTTTACGTTTCCTTTCTTATTTCATTATAATATTTTAACTATTTACTTTCCACTTTTTGTTTTTTAGGCGCTACAAATTCAACTGTATTTTTTTCCATCAAGAAATCTCTAACCTTGTCATTAAGCGCTTGTTGTGAAAGTGAGGCTATAACTTCGGGATTTTTGCCGAGTTGCTTAATCAAATCAGCTTGGCTCATACCGTAAGCAGCACCAAGTTGTTGGAATTTCTTTTCGATATCTTTTTGATCTAGTTTAAGATTTTCTTCTTTAGCAATTTTGTCGATAACCAAAGAATTTTTAATTCTGTGCTGGGCATCGTCTTTTATTGTGGCTGTAAGAGAATCTTCGCCTTGGGCTTTAACTATTTGTTCCCAGTTTAAGCCTTGAGCTTGAAGTCTTTGTTTGTACTCGTTTGTTAAAGACTCAACTTCTCTGTCAATCATAGTTTGCGGAATTTCAACAGAGGCAGCCTCTATAACTTTTTTGAAAACTTCATTTTCTGAATTAATTTTGTTGTTTTGTTCTTTTTGATTGTCTAAATATTTTTGGACATCAGCTTTTAAATCATCTACTGTTTTGAAAGGGCCTACTTTTTGGGCAAATTCATCATTTAATTCAGGAACTTTCTTTTCTTTAATTTCGTTTATTTTAATTTTAAAAACTGCCGGCTGACCTTTTAATTTTTCATCGTGGTATTCAGCGGGGAATGTAACATTGATATCAAATTCATCGCCTACATTTTTGCCAACCAACTGCTCAGCAAAACCGGGAATGAAGTTTGAATGAGCTAAATCAAGCGGATAATTTTTAGCGTCACCGCCTGCTATTTTTTCGCCGTTAGCTGTGCCTTCAAAATCCATTACAACAATATCTGTATCTTTTGAAGGTCTATCTACAACCAATTCTTGTGTTGCATACTGATTTAGAATATTATTCAAAGCTTTATCAAAAGCATCTTCCGGAATTTCAGCGCTTTCAACTTCGACTTTCAAATTTTTATATTCACCCAATTTAACTTCTGGCCTTGTTTCAGCCTTAATTTCTACATTCAAGTCTTGTCCTACTGTAAAATCAAATTTAGTTACATAAGGTTGTGCAATAATATCTAAGTCATTATCTTTTACTGCTTTGGAAATTGCTTGTGGAAGAAGGCTATCGAGTGCTTCATGTTTAATTCTATCAATACCAACGTGCCTTTCTACAACCGCACGCGGAGCTTTTCCTTTTCTAAAACCATCAACATTTACATATTGAGCAACTCTTTTAACTGCTGCATCATAAGCTTTAGCGGCATCTTTAGCCGGAATTGTAACATCAATTTTTACAATATTATCGTTTTCTTTTGCTACACTAATTTTCATTGTTTTTCCCTTTTACTTATTAATATCTCTTCACAGATTATACAGCAAAAAAGTTTTTGTGCAAGTCCACCAGAGATAGGATTTATCTTTACAAAGTTGCAACAAAAACTCTTTTATGCTAAATATATTTACTATGGTAAGACTAATTAATGAAAAAAATGCTGAATTCTTTGCAAATGTAGTATATCGAGTACTAAAGTTTCAAGAATATTTTACTCGTATAATCAATATAAACTATCAAAACACTGAGCCTTGTATTTATGCTATGTGGCATGGTCAGCAGTTTTGCGTACACGGTATACCTAATAGAGAAAAGCTTAATATTTTAGTAAGTACGTCAATCGACGGAGAAATAATTACAAGAACTGTCCAAAAATGGGGCTTTAAAACAGTCCGTGGTTCTACTGCAAGAAAAGGTGCTGTGGGCGGCACAATGCAGATTATAGAGAGATTAAAGTCAGGAGAGTCCGTTGCAATAATGGTTGACGGGCCGCGGGGCCCTGCCAAAAAAGTTAAGGGCGGAGTTGTGAAAATAGCTCAAATGGCAGGTGTGCCTATAGTTCCAGTAGTTTGGTACTCCCCTCAGAAAAATTTCTTGAAACTTCCGTCCTGGGATGCTATGCAAATACCATTTCTGTTTACTAAAATAGTAAACCTATACGGTAACCCTATAAAAGTTTCAACTGATGCTAAAGACAAAGATGAGGCGTTTTATATTTCAATGATTCAACGGTCTTTAAATGAACTGGAACAAAACGTACCATCAGTTTTTGAAGAGGTAAAGAAGCAACTGACATGGAGAAAAACAAAAAACTAAATATTTCAGCTGTTCAAATGAACTCATTAACAGGCAATAAACAAGCCAACTTTGAAAAAGCGCTTACTCTGATAAGACATAATGTTATAAAAGGAGCAGACATTATAGTTTTACCTGAAGTTTGGACTGTAGGCTGGGATTGTGAAGAATTTAGAAAAAACGGTGAATATTTACAAAACAGTGAAACAATAAAATTTCTTTCAAATATTGCAAAAGAATACAATGCTTATATTATTGGTGGAAGTTTTATCCAAAAAGTAGACAATGAAACATATTATAACAGCTGCCCCGTCATTGACAGAAATGGCGAGTTAGTCGGAATATATTCAAAAACTCACCTATACTCATACTGCAGCTGCACTGAAGGAAGCAATGTTAAAGCAGGTGATAAACTTTTAATGGTTGACATTGAAGGCGTTAAAATAGGCTTAAGCATATGTTATGACATAAGGTTCCCGGAAATTTTCAGAGAGTACAGGAAACAAGGCGCAGAACTTCTTATAAATATGGCAGCCTGGGGCTCTAAAAAACCAATTCCATGGGAAATTCTTACAAAAGCCAGGGCTATTGAAAACCAAGCTTATATGATAGCTATAACCCAGTGCGGACCAATTAATACTCAAGAATGGAATATCGGTCATTCCAGGGTAATTGACTATCTGGGTAACACCGTTGCCGAAATTAAAGACCAAAAAGAAGGTGCAATAAATTGCTCTATTTGCTTTGACAAAATGAATGAATACAGAAATGAATGCACTATTTTAAATGATATTAAAGAAAAATATGAGGTAGAACAAATATGAAAAGGCTGCTTACAATAATATTTATGATTTTATTCATAAATTCTGCACAAGCAAAACCCGGCGGAATTGAAAAAGTAATTTCCGACTGTGGTTTAAACAAAGGCGCGGTTTCAATTTCAGTAAAAGATACCTCTACCGGCAAAACAATTTATGAACTCAACGCTGATAAACCGGTTTCTCCTGCTTCTACCTTGAAGATTATTACTTTAACTACAGCATTAGACACCCTTGGAAGTGATTATAATTTTAAAACATCCCTTTATAAAACAACAAATAATGAATTACAACTAAAGTTAGGCGCAGATCCTTATCTAAAAGCCAGTGATTTAAAAAACTGATGGCTTCAGCGAAAGCTAAAAAAATTATAGAACCAAAAGCTGTTTATATAGATGATTATATTCTTGACAACACAGAGTGGGGTGAAGGCTGGCAATGGGATGACGATTTAAACCCCTTGATGCCTAAATTCAGTTCTTATAATCTTGATAAGAATTTGCTTGATGTTATTATTGACCATACAGTAGAAGGTGCGCCGGCAAACATTTATGTTGAGACATTTTATCCGGTTACTTTTATGAACCTCGTAACAACCGGAAAAGAAAATTCCGTCTCGCTTAACCGCAACAACAGCATTTCGCCTAATGTAATTACAGCAGAAGGGACCGTTGCAGACAGAATAAAACTGAAAATTCCCGTAAATTATCCTAAAAGATATTTTTACATACGGCTTGAAGAAGCCATAAGAGCAAATAAATTAGAGTATTATTCTGATTTTAAACAAAGGAAAACACCCCAATCAAATGTTTATATTGTTGGAGAAATTAAACATCCGATATCAGTAGCTGTGTCTGATATATTTAAAAACAGCAACAATATGGCAGCAGAAACAGTTTTTAAAATCGCAGGCGGCAAATTTGTAAATAACACAGGCGCATTAAAAAATTCACTGCTAATGTTTAATGAATATTGCAAAAAACACAACCTTAACAATGAGAATATAAAGATTGTTGACGGCAGCGGCGTTTCCAAAAACAATCTTATAACTGCTGATTTTATGTCAGATTTTTTAATTGTTCAAAGCCAAAAAGAAGATTTTGACAAATATAAAGAACTATTCCCTACGCCAGGTGAAGGGACTTTACAAAACCGTATGCTGTATTTCAAAGATAATTTGAGGGCAAAAACGGGGACTTTGAGTGATATCAGTGCTTTAGCCGGGTATATTACCACACAAAAAGGCCGTACAGTTGCTTTCGATATAATGATTAACGACCCCAAAAGCTCTCCTGATGAGAAAAAGACAACAGAAGAACATATCCTTAGAACAATTTACAAAAACTTTTAATAAAGAAAAGTCCCGTAAGGTTTTGAAAACGGGACTTAGATTTAGTTACTGAATTTTACACGTTTGCTTCTTTGTTGCTATAAAAAACGCCGGCTAATATTCCAACAAGCCCTGCGATTATACCGCCCATAATTGCTGAATGCGTACGGGCTTTCGGGATATATTTTTCAATATTTTTGTAATCTTTAGCAATACCTTCGCGTTTTGTCAATTCAGCAAGCTTTTTATACATAACGTCTGCTCGTTTGGTAACTGCGGCTGTAAATTTTTCAAACTGCATAGAGATTGCTTTCCCTTTATCCGGAAGATTAGCTATTGCATTTTCCTTTGCTGATTTATAGGCATGAAAAGCCTTTTTGTATTCTCTAATTGGATTTTCCAAGGCTTTTTGAGCTTCGCTAAATTTTGCACTTGCGTTTTTAAGTTGAGTATTTACGGCTGTGTCATTGGGATTGGCTAAGGCATTTGTCTGTGCATTTTTAAGATTCGCTCTTAATCCATAGTAATCAGAAGATTTTACCGCATTTTTTAAAAATTTTTTCTTAGCTTTTAGATTGTCTTTGACGTTTTTATCAACCCAAACCCCATCTACCATCCGCTTCCACTCCTCAGCGGCTGGCGTAACCTCGCTTTTTAATAACGAATCACCCGAACGCCGGTATTCTTCTACTGCAACCTTAATGTTTTTTAAAGATTTTTTTTCTTCAATTGTTGCATCAGCCATAGCTTCCGGTGAAAAAGTCTTTTCAAAGGTATCGTCGCTTCTTGTTAATAGCCTTTCAATCGGATACTTACGCGGTGCAATTACGTATCCCAGCCCCATTCCTGCGACTCCGGAACTCACGCCAAGCATCGTCGGCGAAATTACAGTGGAATTTTCACTCATGACAAAACTCCTATATTTCCTCGTAACACAATAAACACTAAACCTATATATTATCATGATTACTCATTTTGAAGTTTTTTGTGGGATTTGAAATAATAAATTTACAATTATTTACAATTGGAAAAAATTCAATTATTATGCTAATTTAATACTATGGAACCACTAGTTAGTATAATTACACCAACATTAAATATTGTACAAAATGACCTGGTTGATGATTTCAACCTACTTGTAACACTGCTTGATATGCAGACTTATCCAAGAATTGAACATATAGTAATAGACGGCGCGTCAACTGATGAGACGATTGAGCTTTTGAAAGATTACAAAAACAAAGGTTACATAAACTTTTTCTCTGAAAAAGATACTTCAAAATTTCACGCCTACAACAAAGGTATTATGCGTGCAAAAGGTAAATACGTTGCTTTTTTAAGCTGTGATGATTTCTACCATGATATAACAGGGATTTATGATGCAGTAAATCTTCTTGAGGCTGAAAATGCGGACTTTTTATTTTCATCAGCTTATTGCAGACATCCTGAAGGTTATGTATTTCTCTTTGTTCCTGCTATGTACAATGCGTTTCAGGTTATGCCGTGCGCAAGGCAGGGGATGCTTTTCAAAAGATCTATTTTTGAAAAAGAAAGATATTTTGATGAAAAATTTAAGCTTATGTCTGATTTTGATTTTATTATCAGGATTATGCTCAAAAAATATAAGGGCGTCTTTTTTGACGGCAACTTTACAACTTACAAACTCGGTCAAAAAGTTTACCAAAATGAGCAGCGCAGCATTGATGAAACAAAACTTATATTCCATAAAAATTACAGAGGCCTAATGCCTTTGAATGATGATCTGCTTGATATGATGGTCAATTATTCACAATTTCCGCCTCAGCTTCTGGAGCGCTTATCAACTTGCTTTGCGCCCGAAGACAAGGGGATTTTTATGGAAAACAACGAAAAAATGCATCAGCTTAGATTGGAAAATTACCGCAACAGAAAAAAGTAATATGTTAAAACATCTTTATATATTTGCATGATAAAGTTTTGCCGTATTATAATAGTTATTGAATAGTAGTGAAAAGTTAAAGGATAGAGATGAAACAGCAAAAAATTGCAGTAATAGGATGCGGAGTATGGGGAAGAAATATCGTCCGCAATTTCTATAACTTAAATGTTCTTGATATTGTTTGCGATCTTGATGAGTCTAATCTCGAAAAAGTTAAAGAGCAATATCCCGGCGTAAAAGTTACAAAAGATTTTAATGACATAATTAACAATGAAGAAATAACTTCAGTAGCAGTTGTTACCCCAAGCCACACTCATTATAAGGTGGTTAAAGCCGTCCTTGAAGCCGGCAAAAATGTTTATGTAGAAAAACCAATTTCAACAGTTGCGCAAGAAGCAAGAGACCTGTCTGAACTTGCGCATGAAAAAGGTCTTGTCTTGATGGTTGGTCATTTACTTTTATACCATCCGGCAGTAAATAGATTAAAAATGTTAATAGAAGAAGGAACGCTGGGCGAAATCGTTTACGCACAAAGCGACAGATTAAACGTTAATTTCCACAAGAATGACAGAAGTGTTATGTGGGACTTGGCTCCTCACGATGTTTCAATGATAAGTTATGTAACCGGAAAGCTTCCGCAAAGAGTAATTTCAGCCATTGGATGCTCCTCTGAACAAAATGATATTATGGACATAACCCACATTGGTATTGAATTTGAAGACGGAATTATCGGACATATATCTGACAGTTGGATTACGCCTAAAAAGCACGTAACACTGCTCGTTAGAGGAACAAAAGCTACTGCTATTTTAGATGACACTGTTGCGGAAAATAAACTCGTTGTTTATGATAATTTTGTTCAAAATACATCGCAAAATATTATATCTCCAGATGTGTTAGAAATTGAGCCGCTAAAACTTGAATGCCAACACTTTATAAGCTGCTGCGAAACAGGCAAAAAAGCCCGCTCTGACGGAGACAACGGTTTTATGGTAACTCAAATTCTGGAAGAAGCTGAAAAAATTATGATGGGGGAAAAAGTTAAGAAACTTGATCAATTAAACTTTTCGCTCTCACGTATGAAAAAGTAAAAGGACATTAAAATGGCAAATTTTATATCAATATTTCGAATTTTTATTGCAATGCTTGCGGTTTTGCTTTTGTTTATACCCTCAACATGGGCTTATGTAGCGGCTATTGTGCTTTCAATAATAGCGTTCGCTATGGATGGGCTTGACGGTTATATCGCAAGAAAATTTAACGAATCATCCGATTTAGGTGCAATGCTTGACATTATGGGCGACAGAATTGTTGAAATGTCATATTGGATAGCCTTTTCAACACTGGGATGGTTATGGGTAATATTTCCTCTTATTTGTGTTACGCGCGCATTCGTAACAGACGGCATTAGAAGTGTTGCTTTGGCTCAAGGTTTTACCGCATTCGGCGAAAAAACAATGCAGTCTTCTAAATTAGGCCAATTTATCTGTGCTTCAAAATTTATGAGAATATCTTATGCAGTTGCAAAGGTTGCAGCTTTTATTATAATAATTGCAGGCCGTATTCCTGGGTATGAAATGTACTCATTTACTCCGATATTACAAAATATCGGCCTTATTCTGGCGATATTTGCGCTTATTTTCTGTGTTGTCAGAGGTATTCCTGTTGTTATTGAAAGCAAAAAATTATTTGAGAAAAAATAATGGCTAAGTTAAATATTGTTTTATTTGAACCTGAAATTCCTCAAAATACGGGTAATATTGCAAGACTTTGTGCATGTACAGGAGCCTCGCTTTATCTGGTGGGGAAGCTCGGATTTTCACTTTCATCTAAATATACAAAACGCGCAGGCTTAGACTATTGGGATAGTGTGAATTTACACAAAATTGACACAATGGATGAATTGCTTGAGGCAAATAAAGATGCTAACTTTTATTATCTGACAACTAAAACAAGTAAAAAATATACTGATGTAAAATTTCAAGAAGGCGACTTTATTGTATTCGGCCCTGAAACAAGAGGTCTGCCTGATATTTATGTTAAAAATGAAAATGCTTTAACAATTCCGATGAAAGAAGGCCAAAGAAGTTTGAACTTGGCAAATTCCGTGGCAATCGTCGCATATGAGGTTATAAGACAAAATGGATTATGAAATACCTTTAAGAAACGAAATATCTAACAAAGGAACTTATGGCAAAGTTTTAAGTATCGCAGGCTCTGATTATATGCCCGGAGCTGCAATATTATCAAGTTTAGCAGCGTTAACCACAGGATGCGGATATGTGTTTTTGGCCTCAACAGAGCGCGTTATTGACGCAGCAGCTGCTCAAACCCAAAACGTAGTATTTGCTCCGCTCAAAGATATTGAAAAACATTTAAAAACCAGCGACGTTCTACTTATAGGGTGCGGAATCTCTACATCTGACAATGCAAAAAGGATTTTTAAAAATACTCTTGAAAAAGCAGACATTCCAACCGTTATTGATGCAGACGGGCTTAACATATTATCTGAAATCGAGACAATCAAACTCCCCGCAAAAACTATTCTAACTCCGCATGCCAAAGAAGCCGGCAGACTTCTCAAAGTAGATATTGAAAAAATCCTTTGCGATATGGAAACTTCAGCAAAAGAAATTTCACAAAAATACAACTGCACTACAGTATTAAAATCAGAAAAAACAATAATTTCATCTAAAGATTTTCAGATATATACGCTTGATAAACCCAACAGTGCTCTTGCAAAAGCTGGCAGTGGTGATGTTTTGGCTGGAATAATCTCAGGTTTACTCGCACAAGGTCTTGATGAATTTAATTCTGCAAAAACAGGTGTTTATTTGCACAGTATCGCGGGTTCTCTTGCAAAAAATGACCTGACTGAATTCGGAGTTTTAGCATCCGACACAATCAGGTACATTCCTTATGCTTTCAAAAAATTATTAAATTAGTTTTATTATTTTACGAAGGTGTTTTCGCATACAAATGCAGCATCTTTAATAGTAAGCCCCTCCTTTTTCACTCTATGAGAAAGTGAATATCCCGGAACCGGAATTTGTTTCCATTCAACAGATTCAATTGGCTTTTCGGCTTTAACAAAAGAATCACTGATATTTGAGCTTAGCTTTCCAAATAAATTTTTCACACCTTCATAATCAGCGGCTACGCTTGGAGTATGACTGTGATTTACTCTATTAACAAGTTTGCTTGGCGCTTCATCCACAACAATCCCTGCTGCTTTTAAGGCTGCTTCAGCAAATGCTTTTGGCATACCTAAATCTATTTTTTGAATTCCTGACATCTTTTTCTCCTTTAATTTTGGGGTAACAAATAATATTTACAGTTATATAATATATAACTCCAAAAATATTTAATTGCTACCATGCGATACAAAGCGTTACAAATATTAATATAGCCCTAAAAGGTAATTTAACAATTAGCCACCTTACCTAATACAATACGCGAATTTGCTCCGGTACACTCCGGAAGATTGTTAGGAATTCCATAATAAGTGCAATATCCTAAAAGCGCAAAAGCCATGACTTCTTTAAAATTATTGGATATTCCATAGCTTTCATGAGTTTTTAAATCAATATTTTTAGGCAAATAATGCCTCAAATACTTCATTAAAGTCGGGTTATATGCTCCTCCACCCCCAATAACAACTTCATTAATATCAATTGCCGGATATACAAATCTTTCATAAGCTTGTGAAATAGATTTTGCAGTTAGTGCAGTCAGTGTTGCGATGATATCTTCAGGTTCTTTTGGTGCAAAACGCAGCGCATTTTCCACATAATATGATGAAAAATATTCTCGGCCAGTTGTTTTGGGCGGATTTTTGAAATAGTAATCGTCCTGCAAAAGACACTCAAGCCAGCTTTCGCTAATTGTACCTGAATTTGCGATTTCTCCGTCTATGTCATAGGGTATATTAAAAAATTTATTCGCACAATAATCAATCATCATATTACCAGGCCCTGTGTCAAAGCCAAAAGTAGCATTTTCCCTGGATACGACTGTAACATTTGAAATTCCGCCTATATTTTGGATACAAAAATTCTTTTTCAATGGCTTAAACCATTTTTCATCAGCAAAACAAACAAGCGGTGCGCCTTGCCCACCATTTGCGATATCAGCTTCTCGGAAGTTTGAAATAGTCATGCAGCCGGTTTCTCTAGCAATAACTGAGCTTTCTCCAATTTGCAGGGTGCTTTTCAGAGAAATTCCATCGAGTTTTTCATCTTTTGGAAAGTGATAAATAGTTTGACCATGGCTTGAGATAAAATCCGGTTTTCCATGTTCTGAAATAATAACATTACATGCTTGGGCAAAACATTGTCCTATAGCAAAGTTCATCTGACAAACATCTTTAACTGAGGCATTATCTGCAAAAAGTTGAAAAAGTTTTGCTCTGATATGTTCCGGGTACTTGTAATTTATACCATGAATTAGTTTGCAGCTCAGATCCGGGAAGACTTCACATAGGCCGGCATCAATACTGTCGCAGGAAGTTCCTGACATAAGAGCTATTATTTTTTTAGGTTTTAATTCATTCATTTTAAAAATAATATACAAAAAAGCTCGCATTTTCGCAAGCAGAAATTACAACTATTAACCCCAAATATCCTCTTAAATTTTAAAAACTTTTAT
>ERZ779894.1039-NODE-1039-length-30066-cov-3.868948_pt1 | contig 30066 bp, 25 predicted proteins | sample MGYA00511587_ERZ779894 | MGnify/ENA primary metagenome ERZ779894 (study PRJEB29588, sample SAMEA2160490) | human gut metagenome | biome: human gut; feature: human-associated habitat; material: faeces | place: Denmark | collected 2008/2010 ... | reverse complement strand
CCCCCCCCCAGAGATTGTTGATTTTTCATGCTTTTACCTCCTTTTTAACTTTTTAACTATTATCATTATACCACCTTTTATTTATTTTTCAACTATTGCCAAATACTGTAATTTATATAATAATGATATAGGATATTTTGGAGGTAGAAATGAACTATTTTACAGGCTCATACATTGTTACAGCAGCAGGTTTAACAGCCGCTTATCTTTGGGGGGAACACGTTCACCCCGGAACAGGCTGGGCTTGCGTTTTTATCGCAATCGTTCTTGGCGTACTTGAAACCAGTTTATCTTTCGACAACGCCGTTGTGAATGCAATGAAGTTAGAAAAAATGTCGCCTATCTGGCGCCATAGGTTCTTAACCTGGGGGATTGCGATTGCTGTTTTTGGTATGAGATTTCTTTTCCCTGTTCTTGTTGTTTCTGTTTTTGCCAAAATCGGTATGTTTGAAGTTGCTAAAATAGCCTTCACTGACGCCGACAAATACGCAGGATATTTGCATGAAACCCATGCGCCAATTGTAGTTTTCGGCGGCACATTCTTAATGATGTTATTTTTAAATTACTTTTTTAACCATGAAAAAGAAGTTCACTGGCTTAAAAACGTCGAAGCAGCACTCTCTCACCTAGATCACTTCAAAGGAATTGAAATTGTAATAACTTTAGTTGCTCTAATGATTACACAACACTTCATTCACGGCAGCCAAAACCATTACGCACTTTTAGCAGGACTGGCTGGAGTAGTAACTTACCTTGTCATCGACGGAGTTACGCATTATCTTGAAAAGCACGAACAAATGCGCCTCGCGCAATGCGGGGAAAATGTTAAATGCGCCGGATTAATAAGCTTTATTTATCTTGAATTAATTGATGCGTCGTTCTCTCTTGACGGGGTTTTGGGAGCCTTCGCGCTTAGCAAAGATATTGTTATAATTTCAATCGGCCTTGCAATCGGTGCGATGTTTGTCCGGTCATTAACTATTATGCTCGTTGAAAAGAAAACGCTTGCAAGGTTTATTTACCTTGAATCCGGCGCTCATTGGGCTATTGGAGCATTATCAATCTTAATGCTTATTTCATCATTCCATGAGGTTCCGGAAGTTTTGACAGGCTTAATCGGGCTTTTATTTATTGTTGGAGCGCTGACATCTTCCATATTACATAACAAAAGGCTTGAAAGAATAATCGCGGATGAAAACAAAGGAAACAACGAAAATGCTTAATAACCCTCGCGTTACGTTTGTTGTAACCTCTTTTAATTATGAAAATTACATTGAAAAAACACTCGAAAGTATTAAAAACCAGACTTACGACAACTTTGAAATAATCGTAGTTGACGACTGCTCAAGCGACAATTCAGTTAAGATAATCCGAGAATTTATATCAAAAAATCCGGATTTGAAGATAAAACTTATCATCCACAATGAAAATAAAGGACAGCTTGGGGCTTATTTAACAGGCTTAGAGGCCGCAGAGGGTGTTTTTGTAAGTTTTATTGACAGCGATGATGCAATTGTTAAAGATTTCACAAAAACTCATCTAAGAGTACATCTTGCCTCATCTGTCGCTTTTACATCAGCACAGATTATAGAAATTGATGAAAATGACGAAATCCATACGACTTATTCAACGTCTTCGCCGCAAAAGGTCAATGCGTATAACGCAAAAAATCTTGATGAGATTTTGGATATTGATGTTGATAAGGTTGAATTTGATATTCTGGATTGCTGCAAAGCGCCTTTCGGAGGTTGGTTCTGGTCGCCTTCAAGTTCTGCAATGTTTCGCAAATCCGCAATTGAGGTTCTTTTGAATTACAAGGATTTAGGCGAATGGAAAATTTGTCCGGATAAATTTGTGTTTAACTTTGCAAATCTAATCGGTGGCTCGGCTGTGATTTATGCGCCTTTAACCGCCTACCGCCGCCATGGCAAAAATGCCGGAATGAGCGGCTGCATTTGCGGAAACAAAAGATTTAACAATGACAAAACTACAAAAATTAATTTTGAAAACAATAGGAAAATCCGAATTTGTACAATAAAATTTATTATGCAAAACAGGAAAATCTTCTATGAAAAATTCGGCAGAAGAAACACCGCAAAATTAATATTAACAGTGCTTCTTTCGCATTTTTATATAATAAAACAGGTTTTCAGCTAAGGAATTTGAAAGATTTAAAATCGCGCCTAAGTTACAATTTGTACGGATAATCGTCTTTAAACTCCCAATTGTCAAATTGCAAAAGGCGGGTGCACAAGGTAGGTAATCGTTTACATGAATTATAAGCAGCTTCTCTTGTTCTACCTGTTTGCCCATCATAAGAAGATAGCTTCTCTCCAGGATATAGCTTATGGGCATTGCCGTAAGGACAAATTAAGAAGTAGAATTGATCATAAGCATACTTATTAGGTTTCTTTTCTCCATTAACGTCTACTATTAAATCAAAACATTGGCCTTTGTTTAGTCTTACAACAGTCCCGTCATAAAAATATATTTTTGATGATGAGGCAATTGTGTTCCCGTCTTTATCCGTACTGAACCCTCCCTTGGTAAATTTGTCATACTTTAAATACTTTGCAAGATACTTATTAAAGAAAATTTCTTCTTTTTCTCCCGCAAGGTCATAATCATGTGAACCGTCATCCAGGCTTGGCAGTGTAATATCATTAATATCCCAATACTTAAAATCTCCATTGTCTATTTCTGACAATGTTATTGCCTGGCTCATTGCACTATAGAATTTTTTCAGCCGTACTGTTGCTTCTTGTTTTCTGTAATGGGACATGACCGTCGGCATTGTAATTGCAGCCACTATGCCGATTATGCCGAGCGTTATCAACACTTCTGCTAAAGTAAATGCTATCTTTGATTTTGTTAGGCTGAAAGCCCAACCTACTGCTACTTCTGAGGTTATTCCCTTGTTAGCTGGGGTTTCTACCCCAAGATTTCTTCCTTTAAGCGGTAAGAACCCGCGAGCCCCCCCCCCAGAGATTGTTGATTTTTCATGCTTTTACCCCCTTTTTAACTTTTTAACTCTTTAACTACATTATAATCTATTTGCCGAAATTTTTCAAGTCATAAAAAAAGACCGGCAATAGCGCCGGCCTTTTTAAAGTTGCATAGATTAATCTATCTTCCAGCTATTTAAGTATTTTTCTTGTTCTTCTGTAAGTGTGTCGATCTTTATGCCCATTGATTGAAGTTTTAATTCTGCGATTTTTACATCGACTTCGTGCGGCAGAGTGTAGAGTTTATTTTCTAACTTGCCGTGGTTTTTAACCAAAAATTCAATTCCGAGCGCCTGGTTTGCAAAACTCATATCCATAACACTTGCCGGATGACCTTCAGCGGCAACAAGATTCACAAGACGGCCTTCGGCAAATACGTAAACAGATTTTCCGTTATTCAACTTATATTCTTCAAGGTTTGGTCTGATTTGCTTAATTTCGCGAGTATACTCTTTAAGTCCGCCAACATTTACTTCCCAATCAAAGTGCCCCGCATTTGCAAGAAAAGCTCCGTCTTTCATTTCTAAAATATGTTCTACATCGACAACGTGCTTGTCGCCTGTAACTGTAATGAATACATCGCCTTCTTTAGCTGCTTCGGCAATCGGCATTACGCGGTAACCCTCCATAGCCGCTTCAAGTGCTTTAAGAGGATCCACTTCACAGACAATGACATTTGCACCCATTGCCTTAGCTCTAAGTGCACAGCCGCGGCCGCACCAGCCGTAGCCTGATACAACGATTGTTTTACCGGCCAAAAGAATGTTTGCACCTCTTATAATACCGTCTAATGAGCTTTGTCCTGTTCCGTAACGGTTGTCATACAAGTGTTTTGTCAAGCTTGTATTAACGCCCACCGCCGGGAATTTTAAAGTTCCTTCATTTTCAAGCGCCTGTAATCGAATAATACCGGTTGTAGTTTCTTCAGTAGAACCGATTATTTTCGAAGCCAGTTCCGGGTATTGCGCATGAATCATTGACACCATATCACAGCCATCATCAATAATTATATCCGGCTTGTGATTAATGGCTTCTTGAATATGAGTTTTATAAGTTTCAACGCTTTCGCCGGCAACAGCAAACACTGGGATATCCCAGTATTTCACAAGAGCAGCAGCAACATCATCTTGTGTTGACAATGGGTTCGATGCAACCAAAACTGCATCAGCGCCGCCTGCTTTCATAACAGTACACAATGCAGCTGTTTCTTTTGTAACGTGCACGCAGGCAGAAAGTTTCAAGCCTTTAAACGGAAGTTCTTTTTCAAATCTTTCTTTAATTTGGGTCAGAACCGGCATATCTTTAAATGCCCATTCTATTTGGTTTTTACCCTGTTCTGCCAGGGTAATGTCTTTTATATCACATTTAATTTCGCTCATTATCATCAATTTTCTCCATTTAATAACTTTATTACCAATATTTATTATAGAATATAAAAACATCAATAGAAACATTTGTAAAAAATTGTTAATAAAGCTCTATATTTTGACAAAAAAATATATTTAGCTGAGTTATAACTGTAGACGTAAGGAGTAGGTGTGAAAGTTAATTCTCAAAAAATAAACAATAACAAAAATCTTAACTTTGAAGGTTACAAAATTGTTAAATCTAACTATGGTGCAAAAGAGTATGAATTTAACTATCCATACGACAGTTCTACGTATGATTGTTACTTAGAGGTGTTTTCTCTTGATCAGGATGAAAATAAGAATTTTCACAGCCCTGTAATTTTAAAAAACTTTGAAAACAATGAAAATTATTATAAATTAAAACCAGGGAAAAACCGTGTTGATATATATGGCATGTATGGTCTCAGAAAAGACCAGGATTTCGCATATCATTTTGTACTTCTTCCAAAGGGCAAGCCTTTTGGCAGCAGTGATGTTATGCCTATTTATCGCGTTGATCCAGGCGAAGTAATTGACTTCAACAAAGCTCTTTCTCACGAAAAATACAACATAGTTAATGCGTCAAAATCAATGGGTACAACCGGCGGGGCAATGAAACTTTTGATGCCAGACTTTTACAATGCTCTATGGACTTACGATAAAAATGGGAAAATAGTCAAAAATTCTGACTATGCACAAGCCGCAAAATCAATCAAAACTTTCTCAAATAAAGTCGGAGGAAATCTTGCCGGTATTGAAAAAGACGTTCGCGACGGAAAATTTGACAATTATACAAGAATTATATCAACACCTATTTTTACTGATGACAGCTTAACTCCGCATGCGTACTGGAACAAAAACTGTATGCAGATGGCGCTTTCTCTGGGAAACATTAACAACTACGCTTCTTTACAAAGAGAAATGTTTAAAAAAGGCATAAATTTTGTATCCGACGGCGCTTTTGTAAACGAAGGATTGGAAGGTATTCACTTTAAAAACGTTTTGAAGTGGGGGACTCAATCTCCTTATTTTTACTGGTTCCGCGCTGAAGGACTAAAAAGCGGACCTTTAACTCTTGGCGTATTTTCAGAAAAAAGCAAGTTTATATCTCACAAAATTGTAAACTCTCCGTATGAATTCATTCAAAATCCCAAAACCGGAGAAATTAAAATTAAAACGGTACCTTATGATAAAAATAAGCCAACTTACCTACAAATCTTCGATAACCGTCTTGTGAGCGCAGAAGACCAAAAAGATACTAAACACCTTATCAAAGCTTACAAGCAGAGAAATACGGAAAATCAACTGGCAATTAACACCCACAACGATACAGTTGTACCTTATTCTTTTGAAATAGATCCGGAAATTTACAAAAATAATATTGAAAAATTAAATGAATTAAACAAAAAAAGAAATAGCGATAATAAGATTAAACTTCGCAGTTATGATGGAACCCGTATGGCTGCAAAGTTTGATACTTTTGAATTGGACAAAAAAATCGAAAGCCGCTTTGACACTTGGGACTCTAACAGTGATATTGCAAAGTTAAACTACGTATTTTCTGACGCGAACACTCATGACATTAAATCTAAATTTTCGTTTGATAAACAAGGCAAAAATACCAAAAAATTAGAGCAAAAAAACTTTGAAGTACAGGATTATGCAATATCATCAGGACGCTATTGGACAGGCAAAACTTATGATATTTTAAATACATATATAACTCAAACCCTCGGTGTTACTGACAAAAATAACCCCAAAAAGGCTTATGAAACTATATTAGAAAATATAGAAAAAGGGAATTTACCTAAAAAACTTAAATCAAATATTAATTTAAAAACAGTTGAAAATGTTCTTAATGGTTCATATGAGTTGAATAGAGCAAATATTAACGTAGAATTTTCAGATATAGTACTTTCCGGGGTAATGAACTTCCCGTTAGATTCAATAGAATTCGGTGATAATCTAACAGCTGTTCTTGCTTCTCCTTATATTTCAAAACGAGCAACCTCCGCTGCCACCCTTGGCAAAACAAGGTATGAAATGTATAACAAAAACGACCCCCACTTGCCAGATGAGTATGCTAATATTTACCAAAAGATGAACAAAGTTTATGAAGAAGATATTCGTAAACAAGCAATCGAAATTATCAACAATATTAATAAAATGATACCTGATGATCAGGAAAAAATTTATAAGGGTTACAATGCTTCAGAATACGGTAAATATATTCTGCCGGCAATGTGTGAAGAAATTACTAAATTTTTAATAATCAAAGCCCTTGCACCTGACGTTGAAATGAAATATAACAAAGATACAGGTGAAATTTCTTATGATTATGAAAAACTAAAAGATACTCACTTACAAACAATCGGTATTAGAACATCAATTAGCCCGGAAGACGAAGCAAATCACGTCGTTAAAAAAATTAAATCAGGTTTGGCAAAAATTCCGACAAGTGAAAAAGAAAAATTAGCTGACGCTTTATTCACGCAAATCCTAGGAACTAACTCCGCAAGCTTTAGACTTTCAGAAATGATTATTGACAGAATTGATGCTGGCTTAGATTGGCGGATTGACGCGGCTAAAGATATAGGCGATATCAATGATTTGAGAAACAGCCACACCACCCTGGATAATACATGGCAAAAAGTTTCAAATTTCTGGAAAACATTCTCTGAACAAGTTTATAATCAAAACCGAAATGCCTACATCGTTGCAGAAGTAACTGATGAAGGAGATTTATTAGCAAAAGGCGGCGGCAAAAATAATATCAAATATACGTCGACTGAAGATATGATTAAAAAGCTTATGCGAGAAACCGGAATGACCGCAATTGCCAACTATTCTTATTACTTCTCCTCTCTTATGAATACGTTTGGAAAAACCTTTGAAGAAAACGACAATGGCACTCATAACGGTTATGACTGGGGCCTGAGCCACAGGGTTACAGACAAATCCTTAGATTTCTTGAAATCCGGCGCATTGGAATCAATTATATATTCTTATAACTTTATCGGAAACCACGATAAGCCAAGAATTTTGCATGGTTTAATTATGGATACAGACTTATTCAATACAGATGTCGATGACAAGAACAACACCTATTATAGAGACAAAGCTTGTCGCATCTTAAACGAGGTTTGTGATGAGACAATGAGCAGTCTTGATATGAAAAAATATAAATTGAAAAAAGAATCAATTGACTATTTGCGCTTGAGTCCAAAAGCCTTGGCAATGACAGAAGTTTTGAAGGACAACCTTAGACCGGAAATAGAAAAACTCAATGGGCTTAATGAAACGCAACGCAAACAAGCCGCTACTTCTATCACTGATGCTTTAATAGAACTTGCTCATAATGAATACTTAGGAAAAAAATATGAAGGCGACGGTTTTGGTGTAAAACCCATAGATGTAGCTATTGACATTGTTTTTGATCAAGCAATAGCAACTCATAAATTGAAACATTATCTTAACGATGAACAGCTTCAAGAGTTAAAAGATAATACTCTAAAAAGAATTCTAGAACCAGCATTTGCAAAGCTTCAAGGTATGATGAAGTTTTTAGTTGCACTTCCCGGACTTCCGACTTTATACGCCGGAGATGACATGGGCTCAACCGGTTACGAAACTAAAACTAAAAACATATACCTGCAAAACCGCGGTGTTCTGCACCAAGAATGGCTTGATCCGAAAAATACCCAATATAAGTATATCCAAGACCATTATGCAGAAATGAATAAAATAATGGGTCTTCGCGCCCGACCTGAACTGCGCGCATTAAATGATGGAACACCTTACATATTAAAAAACCAGCAAGGTTTTGTACACGAAGGCGGCAATATTGATATTGGCGCACAACTTAGACAAAGCACTGATGGAGCTATGGTTATTACCCTTTTCAACACCGCAGGGATAAATCACGATTATGCTTCAGGCTATAAGCCGTATAAGGTTTATCTGCCCTCTGTTCAACTAAATACCGGTGATATGGGCTATAAGAAAAATACTTACAAATTTATGGAATTGTCATCCCTTGTCAAACCCGGCACTATATTTAAAAATGCCGCAGACAAAAACGATTGGTACATCGTCAGAAACGAAAATGGCAACAATGTCCTTAAACGATACGTAAAAGGCCATGACGGCAATCGTTATGACAGCCAAATTGAGATTGATGACACAACTTTAATCCTTTATTATGAGCCGAAAAAAACCGAAATCTATAACAGTTATTTGAAAAATAACCAGGTTATTCAGCAAAGATTAATCAACCTGCGAAATAAAGCATCTGAAAATGGAAAATCACTCAATTTAGCAGGTTAGAATTCAGTTGAAGAATTTCTTTGCAAACTCCAAAGCTTTTTCGCTATATGGAGGGAAAAATTTGTCGAAAGATACTGAACCATCTCTGATAATAATACTTTTTTCGTGAGTAAAGGTGTCAAAAGTATATTTGCCGTGGTATTCTCCCATGCCGGACAAGCCTATACCGCCAAAAGGAAGTTTGGCACTCATCAATTGGTTCAAAGTATCATTAACACCTCCGCCTCCGAATGACAAGCTTTTTATAACTTTTTTATTTAAATCTTTGTCCTTTGAAAATATGTAAAGCGCTAAAGGTTTTGGTTTAGTTCGGATTAAGCGGATTACTTCATCAATATCAGTCCAAGTCAGAATAGGTAGAATTGGACCGAAAATTTCCTGCTGCATAGAGTAAGAATCAAATGAAGCATCAATTAATGTGGGCTCGATATAAAGTCCGCATTCATCAGTTTGGCCGCCAGAAATTATATTGGCATTTTCTTTTTCGATTATATCGCGAAGCCTGAAAAATTCCTGCTCATTAACTATCCGTCCAAAATCCGGACTTTCCTGAACATATACGCCGTAAAAGTGCCTGATAGTGCGGACTAACAATTCGATGAATTCGTTTCTCACTTCTTCATGAACAAAAACGTAATCCGGTGCAATACAGGTTTGGCCGGCATTAAGGAATTTACCCCAGGCAATTCTTTTGGCTGCGACCTCTAAATCGGCTGTTTTATCAACAATGGTAGGACTTTTTCCGCCAAGTTCCAGCGTGATAGGTGTAAGATTTTCCGCAGCAGCTTTTGCAACACTTTTGGCTGTTTGCGTGCTTCCTGTGAAAAATATGTAATCAAATGGAGCGCTGACTAATTCAACACTGGGAATTTCTGTTGGGTGAATACTTTTAATATAATTAGGATTGAAAGTTTCACTAATCATACGGTGCAAAACTTCAGAAGTTTTTGGGGTATTTTTGGAAGATTTAACGACAGCACAGTTACCTGCTGCGATTGCGCCGATTAAGGGACAGAGGAGAAGCTGAGCCGGATAATTATAAGGCCCGATAATTAGAACAGTTCCAAACGGTTCTTTAATTATCATAGACTTAGCCGGCATAATCCAAAATGGCGAAGGCACTCTTTTAGCTCTTGCCCATTTTTTCAAATGTTTTATCGCATAATTTAATTCGTGCAAAACAAAACCGGTTTCTGTTATATAAGCTTCAAACTCAGGTTTTCTTAAATCTTCACTGAGGGCTTTTATAAATTCCGGCTCATATTTTTTCACAGCATCTCTGAGTCGTTTGAGCTGCTCTAGTCTAAATTCTACATCTTTTGTTTTATTAGTGTAGAAAAAATCGTTTATCCCATTTAAAATTTCATTTATTTCCATACCTGAATTGAAAACGAAATAAATATTTCACACAATTCCCCGACAGGTTAAACTGCGAAGCGGAAATGGACTAAGTCGCCATCTTGAACAATATAGTCTTTGCCTTCAAGTCTTGTAACGCCTTTGTCTTTACAAGCGGCGTAGCTTCCGCAAGCGACAAACTCGTTATATGGCGTGATTTCTGCTCTGATAAACCCTTTTTCAAAATCAGTATGAATTACCCCGGCAGCTTGAGGAGCTTTCGCACCTGCCGGAATTGTCCAAGCGTGTACTTCTTTTTCGCCGGCAGTTATAAATGTTCTTAAATTCAGCAGTTTATAAACTGATTTAATCATACGATTTATGCCGCTATCCTCAATTCCAAGCTCTGCGAGGTATTCTTTGGCTTCATCTTCGCCAAGCTCAGCGAGTTCTTCTTCGATTTTAGCGGAAATCAAAACGACTTCAGCATTATGTTTTGAGGCGTATTCTTGGACTTGCTTAGTGTAATTGTTGCCGTCTTTAAGATCGTATTCAGAAACGTTGGCCGCATATATTACAGGTTTGGTTGACATCAAGTTAAGCATTTTTACAACAGGAATTTCGTCTTCTGTGAAATGATCTTTAATATTAATAAAAGTACCTTCACTAAGCAGGTCAGTTAATTTATTTAAAACATTATTTTCAAGAACAGCATCTTTGTCGCCGCCTTTAGCCTGTTTTGCAATTCTTGACTGGCGGCGTTCAACTGAAGCCAAATCTGCAAGTGCAAGTTCTGTATTGATAACTTCAATATCATCGAGTGGGTTAACTTTACCGGCAACGTGAATTGTGTTCGGATCGTCGAAGCATCTTACAACCTGAATTATCGCATCAACTTCGCGAATGTTGTGGAGGAATTGGTTACCAAGCCCTTCGCCTTTGCTGGCACCTTTTACAAGGCCGGCAATGTCGACAAATTCAATAGCCGTCGGAATTATCTCCTCTGTTTTGCAAAGCTTAGCTAATACCTCAAGCCGCTCATCAGGTACATTAACCACCCCGACATTAGGCTCAATTGTACAAAACGGATAGTTAGCACTCTGCGCGTTTTTCGCACTGGTCAAAGCATTAAATAAAGTTGATTTTCCAACATTCGGCAATCCGACAATCCCGGTTCTAAGCATTATTAATTCCTTTTTATTATCTGTAATCTATAGGAATATTTTAACGCAAAAACGCTATTATGCAAAGAGTTCAATATTTTTATAACTTAATAGGATAATCGTCTGCTTCATATAAATTTTGTTATTCTTCCTCTCCCCTTGCGGGAGAGGACAGGAGCGTTAGCGACGTGGTGAGGGGGTCAACACCGCTACTTCCAAGGATAATCATCTTTAATTTCCCAGCCATCACGCTGTATCAACAAGCCGCAATATGCACCGCCCCAATCGTGTTCGACTGTAGCACAACCATATGTTGGGTCATTAAGCAACTCATCTCGACTCAGAATATTTTTCTTAAATCCTCCATACATAAAAACACCTGGGTTACGACTGTCGTCCATTCTTGAATTGAAATAAATAAGAAATACGTCTTTACCCACAATCGAATCTCCTTTTAACGGGCCGTTAAGGTCAACACAAACCCCACCATCATGCCCGCTTACAGCTACCCAAGAGAAAACACTGTATCCTGACGACGATATGAACGATATATAATTACCGCCTAAATGTTCAGTCCTGCACATTGCAAGCCGACCACTTGTATTTACAGGTTCTTTCCAGCAGTCAGGGGATGTCGGATTGCATACTTTTATTGTCTTTATGTTTTTTAAAAGAAAGTTTTGTGCAAAATACTTAGACCTCTCTGCAAAAGGTATATTAGTAAAATCCCAGTCCTCTATCATTCCAAATTCGGTTTGAGCCAAAGTTAAAGCCTGAGAAATTTCACTGTATGCTTTTTTCAACTGAACAACCGCTTGTTTTTTCCGGTAATTCGACATTATCGTTGACATTGTCATCGCGGCGACAACGCCGATTATGCCTAAAGTTATCAATACTTCTGCTAATGTAAAACCTTCACCCCAACAATTTTTACCTTTAAGCGGTAAGAACCCGCGAGCCCCCCCCCCCCAGAGATTGTTGATTTTTCATGATTTTACCCCCTTTTTAACTCTTTAACTACATTATAACATATTGTTTTAGAATTTCAAGGGTTTAAGCCATGTCTTCTGAAGGTCCGCCGATTACTTGAACCCCGAATTTCGTACGGAATAAGTGTTTAACGGTGTCGCCTTGAATTTCGTACATCATCTTATTGAACATGTCATAAGCTTCGCGTTTGTATTCCAAAAGCGGGTCTTTCTGCCCGTATGCCCTTAATCCGATGCCTTCTCTAAGCATATCTATGTTATGCAAATGATCAATCCATTTGTTGTCAACAACCCGTAAAAGTATATCCTTTTCAAGGTTTCTGATTACATTGTCGTCTGAGAACGCCGTCTGTGGCACAAAGTCAGGATCATATTTTGATATAACTTCATTATAAAAATTAATTACTTCTTCTTCGTGGTCGCGATAAGCCTTGATTGCAAAATCCTTTAACTTTGTATAAATCGCTTCAAAACGACTGTTCTGAACATCAGCTACCGTAAAATATGACAATTGCGGAATAATAGAATGAAGTTCTTTAATCATTGTCTCAAGATCTTCATATACATATTCTTCCGGATGCTGATCCGGCGCAATATAACTCTTTAGAAGTCTATCAATTTCTTTTTCTATCATGTAATAGATGTCATCAGAGAGGTTCTTGCCCGCTAAAACCTTGCGGCGTTGTGCATAGAATTTTTCACGCTGAATATTCATAACATCATCGTATTCAAGCACATTTTTTCTAATATCAAAGTGATAGGTTTCGACTTTTTTCTGAGCGGATTGGATTTGCGCTGAAATTATCTTTGATTCTATCGCCATCGACTCATCGACATTCATCATGTTCATAAGGCTTGTGATTTTATCTCCGCCAAAAATTCTCATTAAATTGTCTTCAAGAGACAAGAAAAATCTGGTGGAACCAGGGTCGCCCTGACGTGCTGCACGGCCGCGTAATTGGTTATCAATGCGTCGAGATTCGTGGCGCTCTGTACCGATTACGTGAAGTCCGCCGGCTTGAACAACTTTTGCGTGTTCTGCTTCTGTAATTTTACGAGCTTCAGCCAGGGCATTATTTTTCAACTGTTCGTAATTTTCGCTTTCTGGTGTAATGCCGGCGTTTTCAAGTGCTTCTTTTGCCAAGTATTCCGCATTACCGCCAAGCAGAATGTCAGTTCCGCGCCCTGCCATGTTTGTTGCTATCGTAACTGCTCCGACACGCCCGGCTTGCGCGATAATATAAGCTTCTTTTTCGTGATGTTTTGCGTTTAAGACGTTATGTTTAATCCCGCGTTTCTTCAAAAGTTCTGAAACATACTCTGACTTTTCAATACTTATTGTACCGACCAGAACCGGTCTACCGATTTTGTGCATTGCTTCAATGTCATCGACCACAGATAAAAACTTTTGTCTTTCAGTTTTGTAAATTACGTCAGGATAATTTATACGAATATCCGGTTTGTTTGTAGGAATGGTTGTAACTTCAAGGTTGTAAATTTTGCCGAATTCCGCTTCTTCAGTCATTGCAGTACCGGTCATACCGGATAATTTCGGATATAAACGGAAAAGGTTTTGGAAAGTAATACTTGCTAAAGTTTGGGTTTCATCTTGGATTTTAACACCTTCTTTTGCTTCAACAGCCTGGTGAAGCCCGTCAGACCAGCGTCTTCCCTCCATCAGACGGCCGGTAAATTCATCAACAATCATAACTTCGCCATTCTTAACAACATAATCAGTGTCTTTTACAAAAAGTTCTTTTGCCTTTAATGCCTGCAAAAGATGGTGTGCGTATTGTGTATTAATATCAAACAAGTCTTTTATGTTCAACAATTCTTGTGCGTGGTCAATACCTTCTTCAGTCAAAATAATATTTTTATTTTTCTCGTCTACTTCGTAATCAACATCTTTTTGCATTTGAGGAGCGATTTTTGCCATCATTTGATAAGTTTCAGCAGATTTTTCAAGACGCCCACTGATAATTAAAGGCGTGCGGGCTTCGTCAATTAAGATTGAATCAACTTCATCGATAATTGCGTAATTATACGGTCTTTGAACAAGCATCTCAAGACTTCCGGCCATATTGTCGCGAAGATAATCAAAACCAAATTCGTTATTAGTTCCATAAGTTATGTCGCAGTCATAAGCCGCTTTTTTCGCAGCAAAGTCGTCCATTGAACGGCCGCCGGAAAGTATTACACCTACAGTTAGTCCTAAAAATTTATAAATTTTCCCCATCCATTCGCTGTCGCGTTTTGCGAGGTAATCGTTAACAGTGATGACGTGAACGCCTTTACCAGTCAAAGCATTCAAGTATGCAGGCAGAGTTGCAACAAGAGTTTTACCTTCACCAGTTCTCATTTCTGCTATGTGTCCGTTATGGAGAAAATATCCGCCGACAAGCTGAACATCAAAGTGGCGCATATTCAAAACACGTTTACCGGCTTCGCGGACTGTTGCAAAAGCTTCCGGCAAAAGTTTGTCTAAAGCTTCTTTTTCAAGTTTTCTGTCTGTTTTGAAATCTTGTGAAGTCGGGCGTTTTGCTAAAATTTCTTTAAATTCTTGCGTTTTAGCTTTCAACTCATCGTCTGTAAGCTGTTCAAACTGCGGTTCAAGTGCATTGATATGATCAATAATCCCTTGAATATTCTTAACTTTTTTCTCGTTCGGGTCGCCCAGAAGCTTCAGTAACAAACTTATCATTATAAAATTTTCCTCTCCATTATAGTCTTGCTGTAAAAAGCATAGCATAGACAAGATTTTTTTTGAATAATCTTAATGAAAAAATAATAATTGAAAAAGTTCCGGTTGACAGAATGGGCTTAAATATGTTTTAATAAATATACGCCTTACACTACATATTCATCAAATGTTCCAAACAACGAAAGGACATTTTATGAATAATGAAACAATTCACGTAAACTCGTACACAAGAGACGATGGCACTAAAGTCAGAGATTATTATAGAAGCAAGCCCGGAAGCGGAGTTTCTTATGAGCCTAAAACACTTCCAACTAAAGCAGCATCTCCAGAGACTGTGCCGGAAACCAAAAACACAAAAGCCGGGAAAATTCTTTCTACAGCAGTTGCCATACTTAAAGTAGGCTTGGCAGCGTCGAGCAAAATACTTAATGCGCTCAGCAAGACTTCTAATCTAAAAAACAATCACACCGTAGTAATTCAGCAAGTTCCTGTTGTAATCGACAGTATTAAGCAAACAAACGAAATTACAAGAAAAAGTATGCAGAATACTTTAGACCAAATGCAGACCACAAAGGACAATGTCGAATACAAAAGGCTGCTGGAGTCTTATGCGGAAAACAAAAAACTTCTTGAGAAAAACGAAGTTACTGTAAAACGCATTGAATATGCTGCTCAAAACAAAGATTATGAAGGTCTTGCAGAGGAATTAAACACTTACGAAAACGATCAGAATGAATATTTATCAATAAATTCTGATGTTCAGGAACTTTTAAATCCCAAAATGCAGCCTGCAAATCTTACTGCTGCTGAAAAGCCCTTAAATGCGGCAAAACCGGCTCTGAATAACTACACCGGCGAAACTCCGGTTAAGTATTCCATACCAAATGCAAATTTACCGGAGTTTACTACATCTTCTTTTGCCTCAGCCGCACCGCAAGCCTCAGAAGACGAAAAAGCAATGCATAAAAAAGCAGAGATTTATCGTCAACTATGTATAATTACTGACAGCATTGTACAAGGCCGGAATGTTGCAATTCCTTACGGTTATGAGATTTTAACGATGTTTGATGGTGAAAAACAGACCAACTCATTAAAAATCCATGATAAACAAAGCAATTTCAAAGCAGTTGCGTACGTAAAGGGCAATGAAATCGTCATTTGTTTTGTAGGCACAGACCCGCGCAGCATAAAAGACCACGGTGCCAACCTCAAAATGGGCACAGGTAAGCCATCACGCCAGATGGAAAAAGCGTTAGAATTTGCCAAAATTATTACAGAGAAACTCAAAGATCAATACATTATTGAAACGGCCGGGCACTCTGAAGGCGGGTCTGAAGCAATTTATGCAGGACTTATGCTGGGTTTACAGACATATACTTATAATGCATTTCCACTTCCGCCAAGGATATTAAATAATATTAAAAGTAAAGGCGGATCAACTGACTATAAAAAATATATTGTAAACTACCGCGACCCACATGATCCGATTTCAAAACTTTTCAACACTCATGTGGGGCGCACCTACATAACTCAAAGCACGCAAGGAAAATTCATGAGAACATCGCCTTTTGGTTCAAAAGCGGCACATGGGATCGTCAATATGGGAAGTTGCGAAACTGCGATACCAATTGAAGAATTTAAAAAAGCCAACCCATGGTTTGTAGACACAGTCGGTTTGCCTCATTTTACACAAAAAGGCATAAAAGAGATCTACAATGCCGGGCTCATGGATATATACACACCATACATTCAGGAATATATAAACTCCGGAGATATTTTTAATTATGGGTATTGACATAAATAGCTAATAGTCTATAATGGTTTTATGAAAACAAAATTGTTTTTGATTATAGCTATGTTTTTATCGGGAACGGGTGTGTTGGCCGAAGAGTTACCAGCTCGAGGATTGGCTCCGGTCAATAAAACAACACACCCGTTTTTTTTTCAATATCTGGAAGATCTCACGTACGACCTATATGTTAACTACAGACCACCAAAATATTTTGCAGTTGATGATTGTGAAGTGGGTTATAGAATAACAATAAAAAAAGACGGATCGTTTGATGATACAAACTACCGCATTTTACGTAAAAATTCACTTATTGATAAACTTAATACACCCTCTCTTGATATGATAAAATCTGTCGTTAAACCGTTTTATCCCCAAATGAATTATGATGAATTGAATGTTGATATTTCTTTATGCAAAACTAAAGAAAATGACATACAGTTTATGTATTTTACCAAAGATAATAGGGGGGGGAACACTAATGGATTGGTTGATATTAACATTTACAAAGACTACAGACAACTGAATAAAAAAACTAAAGATAAAAAATTTATTTTGACTTGCGAACAAAATAGCAATAATGTTATTTTAGTGATTTACGGTAAATTAAAAGACGCACATATACCTGGCAATTTTCTACTCCCGGGGGAGAAGGAGGTAATACTAAATCCAGATGACTAATTTTATGAATATAAAATTGTTTTTGATTATAGCTATGTTTTTATCGGGAACGGGTGTGTTGGCCGAAGAGTTACCGGCTCGAGGATTGGCTCCGGTCAATAAAACTACACACCCGTTTTTTTCCAATCATTATTAAGAATTAAACATTGTGAAAGTTTTTTCTACGTTTTTGCTTATTAAATTCTTAACAGTGTCATATTCGGTTGTTAGGGATGAAATCTCTAAGTCTAAACGCTTCATATCAACTTCAAGCTGCTGCTCTTTGTAATTTAATTTACTTTTCTTATTTGTATATTCTAGTTCTGCCTGTGTAATAGCGTCTTCATCTGTAACTTCCATTACATAACCGCAGTCTGTATAACGATCTTGATAATAGTAATTGTCATTACTCAATGATGATATGAAAAATTGCGCATTCTTCATTCCATGGCTTAAATATTCTTCGTCGTTTATCTGGTCGTTTTCAACCCAGCCGTTTTGGCATATATTGTTAAACATTGAGCTGTAGAATTCTGCTACATACATCTCTTGTGCAGTATTAGCGTCCGGGTTGCCAACTTTCCAAAGGTATGTCGTGTCATCTGTTACGTAAGATGACTTCTTAGATGATGGTTTAATATAATAGGATTCATCATATCCGTTCAAGCCTTGAGCATAGAATGTCATAAATGATTCTGCTAAGTTTGATAAGCTGATAGCCTGAGTACCATATTCTTTATCCTTTGCCGCATCTTTTGTAACCCAGCCGTTATGTTCATTTGCACCTTTGATTGCATCGTTAAACGCGTCTGTTGAGTGATTTCTACTGCCTAAATCGGTATTCTGTGAAAGCAGGCTGAATGTTTCTTTTACAGCATAATCAAATGCAGCACAGCTTTCCGGATCATCTTTGTCTACTTTCAAAAGCTTTGCAAAACCATCAATCATGCTATCAAGAAAATCAAACATTGCTTTGTCTTCATCAGTTTCACAGCCTTCAGGATAGCCGCCTTCAGTTACGCCAAAAACATCTTTTAATCCGTTGTAAGCTATGCCCAAAGTCGGCAGCGAACAAATAAAAGCAAGTGCTTTTTTCCACCATTTTGTCGAATTTGCATTACCGGTCATAGCAAATGTTATGTCATCTGTAAGCAAATCTGACAATGTAAATTCTGTATTTGTTGTTTTTTGATTATTATAAACAAAGTAATCAGAATTTGCATCGCCTTTGTTACTTAAGTCTAATTTTAAATCTAGTGTAGAGTTGCCATCAGCATCTTTAGCAAAATCAAATGTCAATGCTTCTGCAAGTTCTTTTTGTCCGTCAGTTCCGTACTGGCCATTCGCAATTGTGGTGTCAATATATGCGATTAAGTCATTAATGTTCATTTCTGATGCGGTTGTTTTATCCAGCAGCGGGGCGCCTGTACCTACGTCTTCTAAAAGTCCAATTGTACGACAAGATACGGCAGAAGTTTCGCTCATACCACCGTTTTTAACCATTTGATTAATAAATTTTGCATACGCTTGCTTGTATGTAGTAGTTGTTGTACCATCGTCAAGAACAATTGTTTTATCCTTTAATCCGTTCTCAGGAATACCGGCTTTTCTGGCCGCAGCAGCCATCTTGCTGTCAAGAACAACCCGCCCGTCTTTTGTTGTAATAAGATAAGGTGTATAATTGTTTACGGCAGAAGGCCTCATCATAATATCATAGCTTAAGTCATAAGCATTTGTTCCGCTTCCGTCCGGATCCCAAACGAGTTTTGATTGATTTAAGGCTGCTTGGTATTGATCTGAAGCTTTTTGTAAATCACGTGTAATAGAAAGCTTCTCCTGAGCTATCTGCATTGATTGAAATTCGCAGTTAGTTTTTCGAGAAGTTATGGCTAAAAATCTTGCTTGTGATGCCGCCAATCCCATTTTAGCGTGATTTCCTTTCAAATTATCATAGTAACATAAGTCTTTGTATTGATAATCGGCTTTTTGAGCGCAAAACTTTAAAAAACAACAAAATCAGTGTTACAAAAATTTACAAAAAAAGCAGGCACTAAAAATCAGCACCTGCAATTTTTTTATTTAACTGTTATCACGCAATCGTAGATTTTGTCAATTTTGTCTTTAACTTCGCTGAATTGTTCTTTCAAATCAATAAAGCTGTGTATTGAAACAAATTTGTCTTCGACATCTTCAATTATTTCGCGGTGCTTTTTCTCAAGCTGTTCCGGTGTTACAATAATTCTTTGCTGGATTAAAAATACCATTACGGCTATCAATACCGGTGAATAATGCAATAAGCTTTCCATAATTTTTCCTTTTCTGAAAGGTATTCCTTTCGTATTTCATAACTTTTTAAATATTTTGTATGAATTCAAAAAACATTTATGAGATTTTTTGTATTCATCTAATGCAACGGCTTTTTCGCAATCTCCAAAATTCTGGATTTTATGGGCCTTAATAGAGCCGAAGAATTTTTTGAAAAAGCATTGCTTAACCGTGCTTGGAACAATAAAGGTCTGGCCGATATTGTTTTTGAGTTTTGACACCAAATCCGCCTCATCACGGTAATTTGTAACAAGATGACTGTAATCTTTTTGAAAGTTGTACAACTTTGAACTTAAACCATATGGATTAAAAACAACTGTTTTAATATTATTTTTAACTCCGACATAAGAAGCTTCTGTTCCGCCTTCCGAATGCCCGATCAGCGTCAAGTTTTCATTGTAGAATTTGTGGCGTCTTTTGCATAAACTGTAAAAATAATTCGCAATACGCATTTGCATACTTTTGCCGGCTAGGCCCATAACCAGATTTGCAATATGATCCTGGACACTTTTGCTGTCGGTGCCAAGGTAACATATTACGTATTCATCCTCTTTTTTGTATAGCACGCCTTTGAAGTTTGTAATCTTTTCAACAAAAGCATCGAGTTTTATCCAGTTATCATAAACTTTTGCCCCATTGTCAAATTTAAGTGCATATGGTGCAAAAATACATAAATTTTTATAAATATTAGCTTGTTTGTGTAAATTTAAAATTTCTGTTTCCATAAGTAAATCCTCATTATTAAAGTGTTATCGGCCAATAGAAGTCGACAAGATATGAAGCAGCGTCCATTGGGTGTGAAAGAAATTTTAATTCTTTTGACTGCTTAATCTGGTGATAAGTCGGCACATCAATCTTTGAAGAGCCTTCACGGTATTTTAGGTTGTAAATGTTATAAAGAAGTTTTTCGCATTTTTTGTCCACGTAAAGGCAAATATCACCATCAGCAGTCCTTACTTTTGCATTGAACGCCGCAATTCTGTTTTTGATAGGCGGGTTGAATGCCTTAATCTTGATTTCGACATCATAGCCGTATGATAAAAGTTTTTTCTTGATAATAACGTAGTTTGTATATTCGCTTGTGCAGGAACGGTTGTCGCCTGAAGCGTCGCCATTAACGATTATTCGGCCTTTGTGGTTCGGGTAGCGCCTATGAAATTCATCACAAGCCTTTGATGTAGTCGTGTTTTCCATTACTATCTCATCAAAGTAAAACACTTTTTCATCAGTTTTGTGCGCCAAAACCCAAGCCATAGGATCAACGTTAAAGTCGCAGCTTATATGCAAATCCATGTCCGGACAATATTGAATATCACGTATGTTTTCGTCCGTAAAATCTTTAACAACAAGACCTGTATTATATTCTGCGTTTTGCGCAAGAACAAAAATTTTGTAATACTGTTCGTCGTATAACTTTTTCAACTCATCGCAAAAGCCTTTGGGCAAATAAATATTCTGGGTAGTCGGTGCTGTTATAAGCCTGTAGTTGGGCGATTTGTTATTTACAAAAGTTTTGTAAACCCAGCCTCTTTGCATTTCAGGATTTGTGTGTCCGAAAATTCGGTAAGTAAAATTATGCCACGAAGGCTTTATGTTCTGCCTCATACGGCCTATAAGCATTTTGAATGTATCATAAGGAATATCTGACATTTCCTCGATTTCTACAAATCCCAGGTTTAAAGATTTTAGCTTATTAGGTTCGTCAAAGTGCCGGAAAAGAATTTCCGACCCGTTTTTAAAAGTAAGCTTTTGCAAGGATGAAGACCACTCATAATCAATTCCGTCTTTAAAATTCATATTATCAAGATGTTCAAAATAGGTTTGTAACGTAGTATCGCGCACCAGCGTATAAGTTTGCGCCCCGACAAGCCCCCTGATACCCGGGAATTTCAAGCATAACAGAATGCCCAAAAGTGAGCCTGCAAACGTTTTACCAGACCCGTAGCCTCCTTGATATACCGCAACATCAAGTGAAGCTTTGTGAGGAATTTCCAGAAACTCACGCTGTGCCTTTAGTAATTTGTATTTCATTTGTGTAACCTCTGTTTGATATAAAAAAAAAGGTGCCGCAAAAGGATAGGAGTCTAAGATGAATAACAATTATGCAAGAAAAAGCGGCACCGAAATAAAGAAAGGATACCGGCTTATGACATGCCGGCAGGAGTAAAAGATGAAGGAGTAGTTGTTACTTGAGTGTTATCCTTCAAGAAATTATTTGCATTTTCAATTCCGTACTGTTCAAGAGCGAATTTAAAGCATTCGAGCCAGTCAATGTTTTGCGCAACTTCTTGAACTTCCGCAAACGATTTCACAACATCAAAAAGCTCTTTCAAACGCAGCTTACGTTCAAAACTTGCCTTTCTATCACCGTAACGGTAGATGTAAGAACCGTTTCTGATTTTGTCGTCAATTTCCAGGAATGAAGTTTTGCCGTGATCGTTAATGCCGATTATTTCTTTACCAAGCTTGAAATTAGCGATAATCTCGGCAGTTTTTTCTACCATTGGCACAATAACCTTTCTGTTAATTGAGTCTAAGAGCATATTTAATCTTGCTTCCTGCCCGTTTGCAGAGTAGTTCAACTCCGTTGCTGTGCGCGCTGCTGATTGAACGTTTCCGGCCATGTTTTTGAAAATACCTGTTGCGCTTTCGATTGTAGATTTAAAGTAATTTAAGAAATCCCAACCCATCATAGCTTTTTCAAAACTCAGCGGAATTGGCTGGGTAGGCATTAATGCCGCATCGTACTCAATAATTTTGCCGGGTCTAACGTCCTGCTCACCTTTAAAACAGCCTTTAGGTGCAAGATAAGGCGGGTTCATGACAAGTGCCAGTGCATCAATCTGCTTATTTAAAATAGTTGAGGAGATATTATTCAAAATCAAAGCTACTCTTAAAGGTGAAATGCCTCTACCAGTAACGGGTGATTCAATAATATTTGCATGAATAAACGGATTGATAACAAATGGATTAGGTTCAAAACGTATTATTTCACGTCTTGCAGCTGCTACAACAAGCCAGTTTTTCAAAAGTGTTCCGTCTTCAAGTTCAATATCGCCCCAATATTCAAGGATTTCGACTTTGTTTTCTTCTACTTCTTTGTCGGAATTTCGTGTTTTTTTGCTAGCCACCACCTCTTTCAATGTTTCCAATTTTTCTTCTGTCAAAAGATTGTTTGCTTTATCTGAGCGCAATTCATCTATCGTTGAATATGTGCGATAAATCTTTGCGCATCTATCCCAGGCGTCTCTATCGGATTTATCAAAAACAAAATCTTCTGATTTAATATGTTTAACTTTTGCATTGTCGTAAACTATTTTGTCTTCCAGAACAAAAGTCTTTCCATCCGGATTTTGAAGCTGTTCTTCAAGTGTCAAAGCACGCCGTATCTGCTTAATCTTGGTTTCCCAGCCGACAAAAAGCGTACATTCGCCTGTTTCAACAATACTGTCAATTATTTTTTCAATTTCGTTTTCTAAATGCATATTCTCAAAAGTATTTACAAGCATAGACTTTTGTCTGTTTGCAAATTCTTGGCTGTCCGGGGTTGCGCCTGAAACATCGAACATCGCATCTGGATGTGAATAAAGATTATCACTGATATGAGATTTTAAAGTTTGAGCCAGTTCATAAATGTCAGGCAATTCGACTTTGTTATCCCAGCCGTTGACTTTCGGAATTTCATTTGTATAAATAGCTTCTCTCATAAGCCTGTTATCAGAAAGCTGAGCTGCACGCATTTCATCGTATTTGTCGTATCTGTCTGAAATATCACGTGCAAGAAGGATTTCCTGTTCCGGTTCCAATTTATAAGTTAAATCTTCAGTTTCTATTTTCATAATTTAAACCTTTCATTTGTGCAAAAATAGAATAAACTTCTATATCTTGCATTGTGTTGTTCTTCAAAGTTTCACCTTTCAAAACACATTCTTTTGTAAACCCTGAATCCTTTAAAAGCGTTTTTACCCTGAAATTAAAAGGATATATAAGCGCCTTGATTTTGCAAAGCCCGAGCGTTTCAAAACAATATTGAATAAATTGTTTTGCCGCCTCTTTTGTAAAACGGCCCCAGAATTTCTTCTCGAAACACGTGCTGATTTCTGCACTGTGCAGCTTTTCTTCATTACCGATTAAGTTATCAAGGAATACAAATCCTGCAAATTCGCCATCGTCAGCGAGGATTACCCAGAAAAACATACCGCATTTTTCTATAAAATTAAGCATGTTTTCGTAACTGTCAGCCGGCGCGTAATCGTCTTTGATAAACTTTGAATATCTCAAATACAAAAACATTACTTGCGAAATATATTGTGTGTTTTCAAAGTATGAATTTTCTCTGTCTATTACAAGTCTTACGAATCTACACATACGCTCTCGAATTTCACATAAGCATCGTCAGTCGAAAATGTTGAAAGCTCGCCGGCAGCAATCTTTTGTCTAATGTTGCTTTGCAGACCCAAAAGTGCATCTGCCTGAATACCATTAATAAAAGTTTCGCACTTTGTATGACGGTTGTAATACTTGTAAACAGCGGCTTTTGAGAAAATATATTCTCTTGGCACATCTTTAATGTTTGTGTAAGTCTTTTTAACTTTTTTAGAATTAAGCTCTTTGGCTTTTTTCATTTCTTCATTGAATTCTGCTTCTATTTTCATTCGGATTAAATCGTCCAAAGAAGCATTGCTTAAAAGCATTTCTTCGATATTAGCGTCTTTTTCTTTCATGTGTATATTTCCTCTTTTAATTTTCAAATCTTTTCATCATCAAGATTTGAGATTGTAATTATTTTTGCCTGCTTGTACTCGTCTTCATCCTCTTTAGAATTAAAGCCGAGGTATTTGCAAAGGCTTTCCAGTGCTTTCAGACCGGCAGAGGTGTCGCGGAGTTTTTTCTTTCCCGTCGGATTTCCCTCTTTGTCAAGAATGTCTTCTTCTTCCAAAGAAAATTCCGCTATCTGTAAAAGCTTTTGTATAACGTATCCGCGATGAACCCTCAGAGATGAAATCTGTTTTTGAAGCTGTGTTTTTATCTCATTTATTACGAAATTGTTAGAAAGAAGGTTGTTCGCAATAGACTTCAAATCTTTGGATTTATACCCTGCTTTTTGGGCCGAAAGCTCGCCGTCAAGCGACTTTATATATTCGGTTACAAACCGTTTTTGTTGTTGTGTTAAGTCTTTCATAATTTACATTTCTTAGTAAAGTTTGTATTTTTTCGAAAAAAATTGTATAATAATATTGCTATTTATATTTCGGCTAGTGTAAATCTTAACAGGGGGCAATGAAAAACTTCCTGTTTTTTTTATGTTTATTTTCCAAAAGCCTTATCTGCGGTGCATTTTCACGGATGGCGTGAAGTCTGCACTAATAGCAATTTTAGAACGCATATTTGCTAATGCGCTGTTGTACATGCTCATCCAGTAACTGAATTTGACATGGCTTGGATTAGCTTTTAATCTCATACATGTTCCGTAAACGAGAATAGGTTCTGCGAATACAGCCGGAATAAGTGATTGGTCAGTACCGTTTTCTAAACAGAATTTTTCCAGGCCTTCTTCGTCAACCGCGTTGTCTGCCGTGTAATAGATAATATCTATTGTTTTTTCTTCGTCAAATTCCGGAAGCAAAAGATTATCATTAAAAGCGCTGTAAGTGTGAGATGGCGCCTTTTTATTAATATAATCTTCAGCCCTTTCAAAGTACCAGTATTCTTGTTTTTCAATTCTCAAAGACGATATGCGTCCGTTAATTGTATTTTTAATTTCTGTTGTATTTGCAGGAAGAGTAAGAGTTGTTCTTTTGAGCTTAAAATTCCAATTGTCATATGCGCAGACTTCATTGTTAATAACATTCAAAATATTTTTAATTTTTTTGTGGTCATTTTTTGTTAATTCAGAAAACGCATTAACCTGTTTGTAATTCAGCTCGACTAAGCATTTATTTATAAGTTCAAAGTAGTTCATAATTTCTCCTAATATTTTTGTGCTGTGATAAATCCTCCAAGCCGGCTTTTAAAGGAGATTATGCCGGCTTATCGGATTTATTTAGCTAACCAGAAAGACTAATGTATCAATCCCTTACGCAATTGATCCATAATCATGCGTTCATTCTTAGCGAATTCAGCACCGCTCATTCTGCCGATTTGCTCACGAGTAAAAATCCTTGTATTAGCCTCATTTTTATTTGAGTTTTGGGCATTTGCCCTTAACTTTTGTTTAGCGGCTTCGTTTTCGTCATTTAATGATTTTTCGTGGGCTTGCTTTTGCAAATAGCTTTCAATAGCAGAGTTTTCGAGCAGCTCAACTATTTTGGAAATTTGCACTAATTCATCTTTATCAAAAGCGGCATTTGAATTATTCAAATATTCCAACACTTTAGCTCTGCCATTTTGTTTGAAAAAGCCCGGGTTTTCCCGTTCAAAATCAGCAAGCCCGGAAACCGGCTGTACTGAAGCCGCAGACATACCTGCCGAACCCTGTTGTGAAACTATAGTTTGATATGCCTTACCAACCACATATTTCATCAAATGTTGTCCTTGTACAGGGTTAATGATGCCTGCATTCATAAGATTTTCAAGAATTTGAATATCTCTTACGACTGCTTGTTTAATAGCGTCAATATTCCCTGTATTAATTGTAGGAGTCTGAGGTGTTTGTACTGCACCCATGGCATTATCTGTTGGAATTTGTGCAGCAGCATCAGGAGGAATATTTTCATTCATTGCCGGCTGTAAGATATCGGCAGTTGATGAATTTTGTTGTAATATATCTTTTTCGTTCATTTAAAACTCTCCTTATATTTGTGAGGGGTAAAGTATCCTTAAATATAAAAAGAATTTAAGGATACTTTGTAAATGCAGCTAGGCTGCGACTTGTGCTACCATTTTCGCCAAAGCTTTCGGTTGAACAGTTTTTGCACCATACAAGTACAAGCCTCTGACTAAATCAGAGAAGCTGTCTTTATCTCTCAAGCTTTCAATTTTCGCTAATTGAGATGCAAACGTAATAGCATCGTTTGTACCGGCTAAAATGTAGTATTTGTCAGATGTAGCTGTTAAGTTTGTGCTTACAAGAACATCCATACCTGCAATTCTGCCGATAGCGCCTTCGCGTAAAGTTTCATCAGCAACATTGTTGGCGCCGATAAATTCAGTACTTTGTAACAAGTAAGATTCAACAAGCGGGTTAATTACAACCCAAGGACGCTTGCCTGCTTTAACAGCATTTGCATCTTTCAATTTCATTGCAAGATTTACAAAGTTTTGATAAATTGTTGATTTGCTTAAAGTTACAGGAGAAGAATCTGACCCTACGATATTATTTGAATCAACGTTTGTATGCATTGAAAGCAGGTAGCTGTCTTGTTCAACTTCAATAGCATTTTTAGCGTTTGTAAGGTGCGCTTCCATAATGTCAGTGTTTGATTGAACTTGAGCAACGTCATTGATTTTGAATGCAAAGAATTTTTTCTGATCAATGACTAAATCTTGAGATGTAGGAGTAAGCTCGCTGTATGAAATACTGTTTGTATCAAGTGTTGAAACTGTAACAGCAGCAGGGGTAATAATTTTTACTTTATCACCTTGGTTTTTAATTTCGCCTTCGTAGTTTCTGTTGACGCATTGGAGCATAACACATTCTTTAGTTAACATGTTGTTTAATTTTGCGCTCCATATTTCCGGGATAAATGCAGAATAAGAATTTGTTGTAGTTTGTGTTGACATTTTCAATCTTCCTTTCGTTTTTTAAGTAATAACTGTTTTTGTATAAAATGAGTGGTGCTAATCATCGTTATAAATTTCTCTGAATTGCAGTCCTATAATTGCGCAGTCGCTATGGACTTCAGAACCTTGTACGCACAATTGAACTGCGTAATTAGCTTCAGAGATTTCGGCTTTTTCTAAAGTTTCAGTATTTATAGGCCATACAGGCATTATTTCATCATCCTTTGCCCAATGGCACGGCAAATTATCAGAAGTCTCATCATCCGCCCAAAGCAGATGTTCAAAGTGGAAAGAATAGATTTTTTCCAAATCATCACTATATTGGCTGTCGTAATCCTTGTATACAGAAAAGTCAAAATTATTGTCATAAGACTCGTCCAGAATAAAGTAAAACTCATCAATAACTTTCCTATGATGGGCCGAACCTATCGCGAGGAATGGAGATTTCCACATAAACTTTACGGCCTCTCCGTCAAAAGTCAGCCCAAAATCTTCTCTATAAATTTTTCCGTTTTCATCAGCCGTAACAACGTAATCTTCAAACAAAGCGGCTGTTGTAATGTTTTGCGGAATAACCCTTTTATACCATGATTTGTTGACGTAATCGTTAATCCACACAGTGTGAAAATATTCCTGATCAGTGTATGGAATAAAATACCACATTTGATTTCTGTTTTCGTAGTGAACGCAAATAATATCAGAGTAAGCGGTTTTATTAAAACTTGAAAATTCCGGTTTAATATTCTGGGAAATTTCGCTTCCAAGCTGTATTTGGTTTAATTCGCCAACCTGCTCAAGAGCGTATATTCCTGATGAAAAGAAATACTGTCTGTTTTCGACATTCACGACCGCATGAGGCGCGAGTGTGCCTTTGTCTGCAAACGGAACAATGGCAAAGTCATCGGCTGAAGTTCCTGTCAAAAGATAAACCATATTTCTTTTGTAAATCGCAAGATAATCTTTGTAAGGTTTAAGCGCTGTAATCTGCGAAGTATCAGTATGAAAATCGCTTATATATCCTGCGTCATTTTCGGTCGTAAAATCAGTATAAGAACCAAGTGCAGAATAATAAACAGTCGAATCCTTTGCGACCCAGACACGCCCTTTATGAACAGCAAGCACAGCTCCGGTTATTCTGTTTTCTGAAGCATCTTTCAGATCTTCACATTCCACAACTTCATAATCTGCGTTATTTTTAATAAAGAATAACCCGTCGCTTTCAGTAATAATAAGAACGCCATTTAAAAAAGCTGTAAAATAAGGTTTTACACCTGTCAAAGTTTTTTCTAATTCTTTTAGCGCAGAATTTGCCGGATTGTAAATATAAATCTTGCCGGATACAGTGGTAATAACAAGTTTCGGATCATCATGGCTAATCATTTGAAACATACCAGTGATTTTTTCGGCTACAGGCAGAGTAAGCTGAAGGGTATTGCCTTTTTGCTTAATTATGCCGCGATTTTTAAAAATTTCAATATTTTCACTGTCCGACCAGTACAATTTTTTGGTAGAAAGCCCGAGCTCTGTTTTGGTAAGCGCCTGGTTAATCCCGCCGGATAAATTGTAATAAGATGTTTCCATAATTTATACCTCTTTCGCTTTTGAAATGTACCATTTGATTTTTGAGCGGATAAAAGCTCCGCAATCATTTTTTTCCACCCAAGGATAGGGCGGGATATGAATAATATCAATTTTTCCTGCTGAAGTTGTTTTGGGATTTTTAACGCCGAATTCGTAATGCGTCATAACATTAGCAGGAGTAACAGCGATATTGTATTTAAGCGCCAAATCAGCACAAAGCTTCATAGCGGCTTCAAATTGGACTGGAGTAATCGGGTAATTCCCAACGTGATTTTTATCTTTAAAACCTGCCATGGCACACATAGATACGCCTATAGACCCGGTGTTCCCGCCACCTGTGTGCGCAGCATAAGTCCCTTCAGAACATACAAGATTGTCTTCAGGTTTAAAATTTCCGGAGATTGTTTTTCCACTCCCGTCAATTAAAAAATGATAACAGTTTTTTTCGTACGTCGAGGGATTGTAGCCCCCCGCCGTCCAATGAATAATAATTCTTTTCATATGTCCCCTTTGCTTTAATTTTTGTCATAGTAAAGGTTAGGATTTTTCATAAAAAATAAAACGGCTGCATTGACTCTGTTTTTGGCATTTAATTTGAACATTATACGAGTTAAATATGTTTGAACAGTTCGTTCAGATATTTTTAAAATAATCCCGATTTCTTTATCGACATAGCCTTTTGCAACCAAAGTCAAAACCTTAATTTCCTTTGGTGATAGTTTCATTCTCAATTCCCTTATATGTAATCCTGGTTATTAGATTTAATAATTTCAATCTTAACTTAGACAAAAAACATTATTTTAATAATATCTCAGCTAAAAAAAGATGGGAGGAGCAATTCCTCCCTCTAGAGTAAGATAAGTTAAAAATAATTCCTTATTTTAAAAACCAAAGAATTACTTTATGAGGTAATTGCAATTAAGATGGAGATGTTTATTTTGTTTTATAGTTGTTTTCAATGTGCTTGAAGCTGAATGATGGTCAGGATTTTCCTCTTTACTTTTTGGTTGTCCGTAAAAAGTTTTTCTCGTATCCAGAAGTGGATTGCTGTAACTTTGTAATTTTTTTAATTTAAATTT
>ERZ779894.1036-NODE-1036-length-30132-cov-5.851315_pt1 | contig 30132 bp, 27 predicted proteins | sample MGYA00511587_ERZ779894 | MGnify/ENA primary metagenome ERZ779894 (study PRJEB29588, sample SAMEA2160490) | human gut metagenome | biome: human gut; feature: human-associated habitat; material: faeces | place: Denmark | collected 2008/2010 ... | reverse complement strand
GAAGAAAACGCGTTAATGACAGCCAAGTCGGACGACAAGGGCTGTTTTTCTTTTGCCGACATTCCATTTGGCGAGTATGTTATCAGAGAACTTTCAGCGCCCGACGGATATATCCTCAGCGAAGAAAGCTATCCTGTGACAATTTCAGAAAATGATGAGATTATCAGAATCGAAATTGAAAACAAGCCTGTAACTGTGGAAATATCCAAGCGGGACGCGGACGGAAACGAGCTTAAAGGAGCGCAAATGCAGCTGCTGGATGATAAGGGAACAGTTGTGGACGAATGGACTTCCGACGGAACTAATCATATTGTCGCAAAGCTTTCCGCCGGAAAATATATTCTGAAAGAAACCGCCGCTCCAGAGGGATATATTTTGGCGACTGATATTTGCTTTGAAGTCCTTAATGACGGTACGGTCACGGTTGACGGCGCTGAAACGACCGCCGTATCTGAAAACGGCAATCCGCTGATCGTTATGATCGACGAGGCTGAACAGGAGGAAACGCCGGAAAAGTACACTCCTAAAACAAACGATACGGCGCCGAAAACAGGCGATTCAAGAAATATACGGACAGCAGCCGTTTTAATGGGACTATCGGGGATAGGCGCTTTATTGCTTGCAATAAGCATGAAAAAGAAAAGAAAGGATACGGAGGAATAAAAAACAATGGACGCAAAAACCATCGTTGGAATTATAATTGCGGCTTTAGTGATAGCAGCTTTGATATATTTCAGACTGCGGAAAAAGTAATTTAAACAGGGGCGGTTTTCCGTCCCTTTTACATATTGGAAAGGGGGTGGACATTCATAATTAAATTATTTTGAAAGGAGAGTTAAAAGATGAAATATGATTTCAGAGCGGCTAAAGAAAATGAAAGCGTATATCTGTTCAGTCAGAGTATGCAGCTAATGGGACAGACGGGAAACATAGGGCGGCTTCGGGGAGACTTTAATTTTTCAAACGAGTTTTATACTACATGGTTTGACGGATTCTACGGTTTAAAAACCGAGGAATTTAAATCGGAGCTTAACGAGGCTGTAAACGCGCTCAGGACAGATAAATTCGGAGAGGTGTTAAAGGACTTGGATTCAATGCGGAAATATTGCAGAGCCCACAGCAAAGCGAAAATAACCGAATGGGACAGAGACGGTTATGGTTTTCGTCTTGACAGTGAAAAGTATACCTTTATGCTGCTTTGCATACCGAAAAAAGGAGATTATAACTTTTATGTGTACGCATATGAAAGGTATCGGCTTGACGGGCATATACAACAGGCTGAAAAGGGAATCCGCTTTATAAACAGCCGTTACAATGAGCTTTTCCGTATTCCCGACGGCGGTAAAATACAGATGGAATATTCAGACGGTGAAAAGTGCGTCAGGACTTGCAGATATATTGACGATTACCACACCGAGGTAGGCAGTCAGCTTTATCATATCTGCCAGTTTGCGGAATTGTGCGAAAATAACGGAGTTAAATATTCGCCTGTAAAGGATAAGGAAAAATGCAGGGAAGCGGAGAGGTGACAGAGCTTGAAAGAACATAAAATCATCTGGAGCGATACGGACCTTTATAATGATAGCTGGAAGGACTATTTAAAAGCGGAATACCCCGATATGAACGACAGCGAATTAAATGAATTAATGTATGAAATAAATCAGAATAATCTGTCGGATCAGAGAATAAACCTTGATATTTTATTAAACCGTCCTATTATCGTTATAGCCGACCTCGGCTTGTGGAACGGAAGAAAAAGCGGATATAAGGTTATAGAGAGCGGAAATATAAGCGACTGTTTGTATTCCGACTGCGATTATAATAAATGGTATGTAGACAAATACGGAGATCTGAGATGTACCGCAGTACATCACGACGGGACGAACTATTATCTGTACCGCAGCTTCAAGGACAGCGCGTCTGAACGGCAGATAAACAGACTGAAAGACCTTATATATGAGGGGAAAGTATGCCGTAAGGATATATTGCGCGTTACGGATCGTCTGGGCGACAGAATAGGACGCGTTTATGGGTGGAGCTTTCCGGGCAGAAAGAAACGGGAGCATATAAGGTAAGGAGGGGATTTTATGATAATTATAGCGGCTGAGCCGGGGAAAAAGGCTTATGTAACGGAAATCGAAAGCGGCAGCGGAGCAATACGGGAATTTCTGGGCGGCGATTTTACTTACGCGGACTATTACGATAAGCAAATCATGATAATCAGAAGAAAGTATACAAGTAAAAACAGGCTGCCGCTTAACAGGTCGCTGACGGATATTAATAACAGGAAAATCAATGTTATAGCGGGTCCCTTTATATTATGCGGACGAATCGGCAAAGCTCCTGTATCGCTTAGACCGGAACAGATCAAAAAGTATATGTCGGTATTCGGCGATAATGAAACCTTTTGCTGCGAAAACGGCAGACTTTATTCATGCAGGGAGGACGGAAAATGAAAGTGCTGATGGTAGAGCCGTATAAAGCGCCTTATGTAAGAGAAATATATGGAGGCGAATTTGAAATACGGTCGGCAGTAGGCGGGTATACCGAGACAGCGCACAGCTTTGACGACGCGGTTATTATATGCAACAGAGACGCATATAACGGGGGATTGAGCTTTAACAGAGGCATAGCGGACGGCAGCGGAAAAATAGTCAAAATAATAGCCGGTATATTTATGATCTGCGGTTTAAAAGACGGAAAAACGGTATCGCTGACTCCGGAGCTTATTAATAAATATTATGATATGTTTCATGATCCTGAAATCTTTTACCGTATAGACGGTGTGATAAAGGCTAAAAAAGTACCGGAAAGCGTTTTTGTAAAAAATAAGGAGAGGCGTGAGCATGAACGGTAACAGTGTTATCAGCGCGTTTATCACAAATGCGGGAAAATATGCGGAGGGCGAATTAATAGGGCAATGGGTGGACTTTCTCACAGAGAAAAAGGTCGTTCAGCGGACGCTTAAAGAAATCGGAGTTGACGGAGTTAATTATGAGGAATATTTTATGTCAGACTACAATACGGAGGTAGAGGAACTTATTGATTATCTGCCGGAATACTGCGATATAGACGAGCTTAATTATCTTGCGGCCGAAATCGGAAATTTGGGAAATTATGAGCTTGAAATATATGAGGCGGCTTTAGAGCTCGGATATAATTTACAGAGCGTTAAGGACCTTATAAATCTTACGGACAATACGGATTGCTACGGCTATTTAAAGAATGTAACCGACGATAATGATTTAGGCTATTACTGGATAGAAGAAAGCGGATGCTATGATACTAAGGCGATGGGTAATCTGTCGAACTATATTGACTATGAAGGCTTTGGAAGGGATATACGCTATGATGAATCGGGCTGTTATACAAATAAGGGTTATGTGTATAATAACGGCGATACTTTTAAAGAATTTTACGACGGAAAGGAAGTACCGGAGGAATACAGGATATTTGAATATCCGGCGAATGTCAAGGTTAAAACATTAAAACGCTGCGACAGCCGTAATATGGAAAGATAGTTTTAAGCGGCGTAATCTGCGCCGCTTTTACATAAACATTGCGGATATAACCCTAAAAACTATTGCAATATTTATTAAAATGCGGTATAATATATACGGGAGGTGCTGTTATGATTAAAAGACCGGAATATGTAGATAGGATTATAAAGTATAAAGATACGCCGTTTGTTAAGATACTTACAGGAATAAGGCGCTGCGGTAAGTCAACGATAATGAAAATGCTTATGGAAGAAATCCGAAGCAAAGGAATTGAAGAAAACCGTATTATTCATATAAACTTTGATTCTCTGGAATATGAGGAAATAAAGACAGCAAAGCAATTATATGAGTATGTGAAAGAAAGACTGTATAGCGGCGGCAGAACATATTTGTTTTTTGATGAGATTCAGGAAGTTAAGTCTTGGGAAAAGGCTGTTAATTCACTTATGGAAGCATATGATACGGATATATATGTTACCGGCTCTAATTCCCGTATGATGTCCTCCGAGATATCCACATATCTTACGGGAAGGTATATTTCATTTCGAATATTTCCTCTGTCATTTTCAGAATATATAGATTTCAGGTCAAGATTTACAGAAATAAAGGATAATCATTCAGAGCTTGCCGATTATCTCAGATTGGGAGGATTTCCGGCGGTGCATTTACAGAGCTATGCGCCGGACGAGGTATATACGATAGTCAGGGATATATACAACTCGACGATATTTACTGATATAGTAAAAAGAAACCAGATAAGAAAAGTGGATCAGCTTGAACGTGTTGTGAAGTTTGCATTTGATAATCTGGGACGGACTTTTTCAGCAGCGTCTATATCAAGGTATCTAAAAAGCGAAAATCGTTCGATAGACAATGAAACGGTATATAATTATCTGAAAAAGCTCGAAAGCGCATATATACTTCACCGCTGTTCACGTTATGACGTACAGGGAAAAGAAATATTAAAAACACAGGAGAAATTTTATCTTGCCGATCCTGCCCTGAGATACAGCGTGCTTGGATATTCTCCCGACAGCACGGCGGCTATGCTTGAAAATATTGTATATCTTGAATTGCTTCGCAGGGGTTATGATGTTTATGTTGGAAAATTTGATAATGCGGAAATAGATTTTGTAGCTGAGAAGCAGGAAAATAAGCTATATATACAGGTTGCGCAGGAAATTGGCTCTGATGAAACAGAAAAACGCGAGTATGGCAGACTTCTTGATATTCGTGATAATTACCCCAAATATGTTCTTAGAACAGATGTATTTGCAGGAGGAAATTATGAGGGAATAAAAACTATGCATATAGCTGATTTTCTGTTAAGCAAGGAATTTTAAAATAAAAATATAATATTAGAGAGCTTTGCTCTCCCGTACATAACCGGACAGTTTTCAATTGAAAATTATCCGGTTAAATATTTCTAAGGGGGTGAAAAATATGCCGTATATACAGCCGTAAACGTTAAAGGAGATAAAAAAGCTTGATTTGCTGACCTATTTAAGAAATTATGAGCCTGACGAGCGGAAAGGATTATACCACAAGAACGCACGACAGCCTGCGGATTTCAAACGGGCTGTGGAACTGGTGCTCGCAGGGAATAGGCGGAAAAACTGCTCTTGACTATTTAATAAAGGTCAGGGGCTTTTCTTTTATGGAAGCTGCGGAGCATATATTAAACTGCTCGGATATACAGCCGCCTGCTTTCAGGTCGGCTGAAAAGACGGAGAAAGCCAAAGAGCTTGTGCTGCCGCTGCCTAACAGGACAAACGATAACGTATTCCGGTATCTGACGGAAAGGGGGATAGACAGCGGAATAATAAACTTTTGCATACAGAAAAAGATCCTTTATGAAAGCAAGAAATATAATAACGCCGTTTTTGTGAGACTTGACAAAACGGGGAAACCAAGGTATGCGTCCTTAAGGGGTATATCGGGAGACTTCATGGGAGACGCAGGCGGCAGCGATAAGCGGTATTCGTTTCATATAAATTCGGAAAACGGAAGCGATACGCTTAATGTGTTTGAAAGCGCTGTCGATCTGCTGTCCTTTGCCACGCTGACAAAGCTTTGCGGCAGGGATTAGAGAAACGAAAATCTTCTTTCGCTTGCAGGGATATATCAGCCGAAAAAGGTTATTGCGGAAAGTAAAATACCTGCGGCGCTTGAACAGTATCTCGCAGACTATCCGAATACGGACAGGATCGTTCTTAGGCTGGATAACGATACGCCGGGAAGAAACGCGGCTCTTGCTATCAGAACTGTTCTGCCGAAAAAATATGAGACTGCGGCGGTATTTCCAGAGCGGGGCAAGGACTACAACGATATGCTCTGCCATATAAAAGGACTTCCCGTAACGAAAAGAGAAAATAAAAAGGAACGCTGATATGTTTTCAGAGGGCGGTATGAGAATTTACCAGCAAGCATCGCCTTTGTACTCCCGCAAAGGCGCTTGTCAGGGGACCGCCCCTGAAACCCCGGATAAAAAGAAAGGAAAAATATATGTCTGAATTACTGTTTTTTATTATTGGTTTAATACTCGGCGGCAGCGTCGGAATAACGCTGATGTGCATATTTCAGGTAAACCGTATGAACGGAAAGGACGATCGTAATTGACAGAGAGTTTAACATTTTTGGACTTTTTCAGCGGCATAGGCGGATTTCGGAAAGGCTTTGAGCTTTGCGGTATGAAATGTAAAGGTCACTGTGAAATAAATAAGTTTGCAGACAGAAGCTATCGTTGTGAGTTTAATGTAACGGAGGACGAATGGTATGAAAAAGACATTACAAAAATCAAACCCGAAGAACTTCCAAGAACAAATCTCTGGTCGGCAGGATTCCCGTGTCAGGACATTTCTTGCAGCGGCCGCCAAAGAGGGCTTGCAGGAGAACGAAGCTCTCTCTTTTTTGAGATCGTTAGACTGCTCAAAGGCACGTCAGCCGAAGATAGACCCGAATGGCTTGTCCTTGAAAATGTTAAAAATCTGCTGTATGTCAATAAGGGATGGGATTTTGAAACCGTTCTGCGTTCGCTGGCCGAAGTCGGCTATAATATCGAGTACGGACTGCTTAATTCAAAGCTCCACGGCGTACCGCAAAACCGAGAACGGGTCTACATTGTCGCTTACAGACATTTTAGAGCCCAATGCGGACGAAAAATATTTCCTGTCGAAGGCTGCGACGGAAAAGCTCTTGTACAGCTTCTCGGAGGACGTCAGGGAAAAAGAGTCTACGACATTCAAGGCATAAGCAGTACGCTTACCGCGCAGGGCGGAGGCTTTGCAGGGAAAACGGGATTGTACTTTATAGATATGTGTCAGGGCAATCCTGCGGTAACGGAAAACGCAAGGTGCATAACCGCCCGGTATAACAGCGGAATATCCCGGAGAAGCTGCTGCAATTCGGGAGTTTTGGTAAGAGACTGCGAAAGCTGCGATAAGATTATGCTTGTAAAAAACAATATCAATTCCGGCTTTACAGCCGCCCGCTGCGGCGATTCCGTAGACCTTTCTTTTCCAAACAGCCAAACGAAGCATACAAGGGTAATGAAAAACTGTTCGCATACGCTTACGACCTCATGCAGAACAGGCGTAGCTATGGCGCGCTGCGGAAGAATAAGAAGGCTGACGCCAAGGGAAAGCTGGCGGCTTCAGGGCTTTACGGACGATATGTTCGATAAGGCTGCCGCCGTCAATTCCGACAGTCAGCTGTACGCTCAGGCGGGTAACAGCGTAACAATCCCGGTCGTATATTCCGTAGGCAAACGCATTATGGAAATTCAGACCGAAATTGACAAGGAGAAAGACGATCATGAGAAACAGAAATATACGAATACAGCTATGGCTGAACAAAAAGGAGGCCGACAGGCTTGATAAAAGCGTTAAAAAAAGCGGTCTCAGCAGGGAAGCTTATCTGCGGCATTTAATAAACGGACTTGTACCGCCCGAAGCACCTCCCCCTGATTATTACAGTATGATGAGGGAGCTTTACAGAATAGGAAACAATCTGAATCAGATCGCCGTTAAGGCTCACACTCTCGGAGTTATAGATCAGGCGCGGTATGATGAAAGCTGCAAAATGCTTGAAAACGCCGTAAGAAGAATAACCGACGCCGTTATACTTCCCAAAAAGGCGGGATAATGGCTGTGACCTCTATATGGAGAGTTAAGGGGCGGCTTGAAAGGGTGGCGAGGTATGTAAAAAATCCTGAAAAGACCCAAAATCCTGATTTAAGCGGAAACGGTATGCTTGAATATGTTATACGTTACGCTTCCGACCCCGAAAAAACCGCCGCTCCCCATATCCATGATGAAAAAATACCGTTGATGAAGCAGTTCGTTTCGGGTATCAACTGTATGCCGGAAACCGCCGAGGCTGAAATGCTGGCAGTAAAAAAACGCTTCGGCAAGGAAAGCGGAATAATAGCCTATCATGGCTATCAGTCCTTTGCGCCGTGCGATAATATATCGCCGTATAAGGCGCATGAAATAGGATTAAGGCTTGCCGGAAGGCTGTGGGGCGAAAGGTATCAGGTACTTGTGACGACGCATTTGGATAAGGAAAATCATCTGCATAATCATTTTGTCGTCAATAACGTTTCCTTTACCGACGGTAAAAAGTATCACAGAACAAAAAAGGATTACAGGGATATGCAGATTGAATCGGACAGGCTTTGTTATGAAAACAGCTTATCCGTAATCAAACCGAGTCCCACAGGCGGAAGTAAGAATTACGGACAATGGCAGGCTGAACGGAACAATACTCCAACCATAAGGGGTATGCTTAAAAAGGACGTTGACAAAGCCATATTGGAAGCCATGACGATTAAACAGTTTTTTGAAATATTAAGGGATATGGGCTGCGAGTATAAGATACAGAAATATGTTTACGTCAGACCGCCGGAGGCACAGCGCTTTTATAAGCTGGAAAGAAACTTCGGAGAGGAATATTCACTTGATAATATCAAAAGGCGCATATTGGAGCATGAGAGAGTAAAGCCGGTGAAAAAAATCAAGGCGGCGTATTCCTGTAAGGGAAAAATAAAGAATATACGAAAGGCTTCCGGCTTTAAGGCGCTGTATTTTTATTACTGCTATAAGTTCGGCGTTTTTCCGAGGGGAAAGGAATCAAAAGCAAGAAAATCGGAATTTAAAAGGGACGTTAAAAGACTGAAAGAAATATCGGAGGAAATAAGGCTGCTGGCGGCAAACGGAATAAATACCGCCGGACAGCTTTTTTCTTACCGTTCCTCAATACAGTCTGAAATCATGGAACTGACAGACAGAAGAAAACGGCTTTACGGTCAATTAAGAAACGTTGGCGTAAAGAGCAGCGGCGATAAAACAGCCGAGGTAAGAGAACAAACCGCGTTGCTTACAGAACGGATCGTAAAGCTGAGAAGGGAGGATAAGCTATGCGTAAATATAGCCCGCCGTTCAGAGCTTATGAAAGGGGAAATAAAGCGTCATATGGAACGGGGAAAGGGGAATATAAGGCATGAACAATTCAGGGGACGCCGCTGAACAGGTGGTAAGGATAACGATAGACGGAATAGAAGTCGCAGCCAAAATAACCGGAGCCGCGGCTAAAAATATTGCGGCAATGCTCTATACCGTATACAAAAACAGAGATACTTCAAAGGTAAGCTCAAAGGGCAGGGAAAAATTAAATTCCATGCTTAAAAGCGGCAGACCGTTAGAGGTTTTTACGGTAAGCAGGGAACATTTCAGGACCTTTGCACAACAGGCGAAAAGCTACGGAGTTTCTTACTGCGCTATGAAAAACAAAGGGGACAAGGACGGGGTAACGGACGTTCTGGTATTCAGGGACGAAGCGCCGAGGATAAACAGAATTGCGGAACGTTTCAGGTTTGCGGAAGTAAAACCGGACGTTAAAACGAATACGGAAATTGCGGAAGAAAAAGCGGAGAAACAGAGCCCGTATTCAAAGGCCGAAAGCCGAAGCTCTGATAATTCTGAGGAAAACAGCCGTAAGGACAACGATATTATTCTTAATAAGCTTTTAGGGAACAGCGCTGAAAAAGGAGAAAAGAAAGAAAACCCCGATCCGGCCCGAGCCGAAGAAAACCGTCGGTCCGGGCGTATCTCAGAGAAGCAAAGCAGAAGCATGAAGAATATTTCTAAGCCGTCCGTTAAAAAGGAGCTTGAAAGCATCAGGGAACAGAGAAGCGGAGGCGCCGGAAGTATAAGGGTCAAGGAAAAAAATATAAAGGAGAGGTAATAAGCTATGCCGAAAAGAAAGAATTTTGACAGTATTCTGACCTCAGGTCAGACCTATAAAAAACAGTTTACCGAGGAAGAAAAGGAAGCTTGGGTAGAAACACAGAAGCAGAACAGGGAAACCGCAAACGGTATTGTGGAAAACGCATTGCCGGAAATATCCCAAAATTCCGAAAAGCTTTTGCAGTATCTTGATACGCAGACGCGTTTTTTCAGCTACTCTGTCAGAAATGCGATCCTTATAATGCAGCAGAGGCCGGACGCCGTTAAGCTCGGCGACAGCTCCTATTGGAGAAAAAAGGGCTTCTATATCCAAAGGCGGGAAAAAAACAAGCCCGTACTGATAGTTGAGCCTGCGAACGCCTTTGTAAGAGACGACGGAAGCGTGGGGCAGTATTATAACGCAAAGGAGGTTTACGATATTACTCAGACCACCGCAAGGCTCGATAAATCAAAACCCGTAAAGTATGAGGAAACCGAACTGCTTACAGCTTTGATTTCCGGTCGGAAATGCGATATCGAAGTCTTGGACGAAATGGCGGACGGAGTAAACGCCGAATATATTCCCGACGACAACTGTATTCTGGTGCGTTCCGGTATGGGCGCCGAGGATATATTCAGAGCCTTGTCAAAGGAAATGGCGCACTGTGAATTTTCTAGGCTTTATGACGATTACAGCTATGAGAGCTTTGATTTTCACGCTAAATGCGTAAGCTATATGACAAGCAAAAGGTACGGAATAGAAAGTTCCGTACCCACGCTGCCTGAAAGCTATAAGGAATTGGATAGCGGCGAATTACTTGAAGAGCTTACGGCTATACGGGAGGCGGCGAACAGTATCGTCGGCAGGACTGCAAGAACGCTGGAGCTTAACAGGCAGGAAAAAAGCAGGGAAAATGAAACGAGGTAATCTGATTTATTACGTCGCGGTGGCAATACCTGTTATATGGCTTGCGCTGCTTACCGCTCCTTATCTTTCCGGCGGTCTGAAATCGGTAATAATAAACCTTTCAAAAGCCGTTGACGATCCCTTTGATATAACGTTTTGCGGGGACAGCCTTAAAGCTGTCCTCTTTTTTATTTCAGTATATATAATATGTATTGCGGTATATCTGTCCTCGCGGAAAAATTACCGCAGGAGGGAGGAATACGGATCGGCGGAATGGGGGAACGCTTCGCAGATAAACAAAGCGTATTCAGACCGCAGTTTCAGTGAAAATAAAATAATGACTGAAAACATACGGGTCAGCCTTGACGTAAGAAAGCATTACAGAAATCTCAACGCGCTTGTCATAGGCGGCAGCGGCGCAGGAAAAACCCGTTTTTACGCCAAGCCAAACATTATGCAGTGCAGCGCTTCGTATATAGTATTAGACCCAAAAGGAGAAATAGTGCGGGATACAGGCAATCTTCTTATGAAAAAGGGCTATACGGTAAAGGTGCTCGATCTTATAAATATGGAAAAAAGCCATTGCTACAATCCATTTGCTTATTTCAGAAACGACAACGACGTTCAGAGGCTCGTTACAAATCTGTTCAAGGCGACGACGCCTAAAAATTCACAGCCGCAGGACCCGTTCTGGGACACAGCGGCAAGTATGCTTTTATCCGCCCTCATATATTACCTTAAATATGAAGCGCCGCCGGAGGAACAGAACTTTAAAATGGTTATAGAAATGCTCCGCGCGGGAGAGGTAAGAGAGGACGACGACGAATACGAATCGCCGCTGGACGAATTATTTGAAAGGCTTGAAATGAAAGAGCCTGAGCATATAGCCGTAAGCTATTACAGAAAATACAGAAGCGGCTCGGCAAAGACGCTGAAATCAATACAGATAACGCTGATGTCCAAGCTTGAAAAATTCAATCTGAAATCGTTAGCCGATCTTACAGTAACCGACGAGTTTGATTTCAATGCTGTCGGAGAACGCAAAACAGCCTTGTTTGCCGTTATTCCCGATAACGACAGTTCCTTTAATTTTCTTGTCAGTATACTGTATACGCAGCTTTTTCAGTCGCTTTTTTATACCGCCGATTATAAATACAAAGGAAGTCTGCCCGTTCATGTGCATTTTGTCATGGACGAGTTTGCGAACGTGGCGCTGCCGGACGATTTCGATAAGATATTATCTGTAATACGTTCAAGAAATATTTCCGTATCTATCATACTGCAAAATCTATCCCAGCTTAAAGCGCTGTATGAAAAGCAATGGGAAAGCATAGTCGGCAACTGCGACGAGCTTTTGTATCTGGGAGGCAACGAGCAGAGTACCCATAAATTTATTTCCGAGCTTCTGGGCAAGGAAACAATCGACACCAACACATACGGCAAAAGCACATGCAGAAACGGCAGCTATTCAACCAATTATCAGCAGACGGGGAGGGAGCTTTTAACGCCGGACGAGGCGAGAAAGCTCAGCAATAACTATTCATTGCTGTTTATAAGGGGCGAAAGGCCTGTAATGGACAGAAAATTTGATATTATGAAACATCCCAATTTGCCTGATACGGCTGACGGAAACGCTATGCCGTATATTTACGGGGAAATTACCTGTTCGGCCGCTTCCGTAACGCTTACGGATATATCCGGCGCAGAGGATAAAGACGGGGTATCAGAGAACGGGGATTATGAAATTTTAAGCAGCGAGGAAATCGAAGAAATATATAACGTTCAGGAGGCTGTATAATGAAAGGCTATTTAAAAGCAAAAAGAAACAGGAAAGAAGAAAAAAAGCTGTACAGGGCGTTTGCGGCGGTTTGCGCCGCGGCCTTGGCGGCAGCTTCGCTTTGCATAACCGCTTTTGCGGCTAACGGCGGCGATCCGCTTCAGGTGGTCAATAATCTGTCCGACTTTATTTTCGGATTGATAAGGGCTATAGGAATGATACTGCTCGGTTTTGGTATTCTTCAGGTGGGTCTGTCGTTTAAGTCGCACGATCCGTCCCAGAGGGCAAACGGTATTCTGACTCTTGTGGGCGGTATTATAATAACGTTCGTAAAGGAAATATTAAATCTTATCACAAGATGAAAATACAAGGGGAGCTGTATATATGAAAAAGTATGAGATAATATATGCCGATCCGCCTTGGCGCTATAAACAGAAATCCTTATCAGGCGCGGCGGAAAAGCATTATACGACGATGAGCTTACAGGAAATATGCGGTCTGCCGGTTTCGGAATTGTCACATGACAATTCCGTTTTGTTTTTGTGGGCTACCTTTCCAATGCTTAAAGAAGCGCTGGAAGTAATCGAGGCTTGGGGATTTAAATATAAAACGGTGGGCTTCGTATGGATCAAGGAAAACAGAAAAAACGGCGGCTGGTTTCTGGGGCTGGGCTTCTGGACAAGGGGAAACGCTGAAATATGTCTGCTTGCGACTAAGGGAAAGCCTAAAAGGATTCACGCAGGAGTACGGCAGCTTGTTACGGCTCCGGTTTCAGAACACAGCAGAAAGCCCGACGAGGTAAGAAAACGTATAGTTGAATTGATGGGAGACGTGCCCAGACTGGAGCTGTTTGCAAGGCAAAAGGTTTACGGCTGGGACGTATGGGGCAATGAGGTTGAAAGCGATGTAACAATGTAAAGGAGCTTTTATGTCAGACGCTATTATAGAAAACCTTGAAAACGCCGTATCCACATGGAATGATAAATTAAAAGACATATGGCTGCTTATTATGCAGTCGCCGGAGGATTTTAAAAACGGCAGGATATGGAAGCTGGCGGTGAACATTCATGGAGCTTTGCAGGCTGTGGGATATGCTCTTTTAGTTCTCTTTTTCCTTGTGGGAGTGGTGAAAACCTGCGGTAGCTTTGCCGAGGTGAAAAAGCCGGAGCACGCTTTGAAGCTGTTTGTAAGGTTTGCCCTTGCAAAGGGCGTTATAACCTACGGACTGGAGCTAATGACAGCTTTGTTTTCAATTGTTCAGGGAATAGTGAATAAAGTGTTTATCACCGCAAGTACGGGCTTTATATTTAATTCGGGATTACCGAGCAGTATAGAGGACGCCGTAGAGGACAGCGGCTTTATAGAAAGCATACCGATATGGGCGGTCACCTTTGTGGGAAGCCTGTTTATAACTATTTTGTCGTTTGTTATGATTATGAGCGTTTACGGACGTTTTTTCCGGCTGTATATGTATACGGCGATAGCTCCGGTGCCTTTGGCGGCTTTCGGAGGCGAGCCGACGGCTCATATAGGAAAAAGCTTTCTCAAAAGCTATGCCGCGGTCTGCTTGGAGGGCGTCATTATAATTTTAGCCTGCGTTATATTTTCGGCGTTTTCAGTTTCTTCGCCGGACGTTGATTCGGACGCTTCGGCGGTCACGCAGGTATGGAGCTATATCGGCGAGTTTATTTTCAATATTTTAGTACTTGTGGGAACTGTAAAAATATCCGACAGGATAGTAAGGGAGATGATGGGACTTTAAGTTGTCAGAACAACTTCGGACCCAATGGGACCGAAGTTGATTTTATTTAACGGAGGAATAAAAATTATGAGCAGCTATGAGGATAAGAAACAGGCAAGGATCGACTATTACAGAGAAAAAGCGGAAAAGGCAAAGCAGGAAAGCGAAAGCCAGTATAAGAAATCGCACGATATGCTTAAAAATATACCTCTCGGACAGCCTATGATGCCGGATCATTACAGCTATAAGTCGGATAAAAACTACCGTAACAGGGCGGCTAAGGCAATGGACAATTCGATCGAGGCTCAGAAAAAGGCTGAATATTATGAGCAGAAAGCAAAAGCCGCTGAAAACAACAACGCCATATCAAGCGACGATCCCGAAGCGGTTACAAAGCTGAAAGACAAGTTGGAAAAACTGCAAAATTTTCAAAACCGTATGAAAACGGTAAACGCCTACTACCGCAAAAACGGTACAATGAAAGGTTTTGAGGGTATTTCTGATGAAAAAGCGGCGGAGATCGACGAGGGAGTAAAAAACAGTTATTCGTGGATAACCGCTCCCTATGCTCCCTACGAACTTTCAAATAACAATGCTGAAATCAACCGTTTGAAAAAGCGAATCGCCGCATTGGAGAGCCGGAAGGAAGTTGGCTTTGCAGGATGGGAGTTTGAGGGCGGAAAAGCTGTTCCCAACACCGATGAAAACAGATTGCAGCTGTTCTTTGACGAAATTCCCTCGGAGGAACAGCGAGGCGTTCTTAAATCAAACGGTTTCCGCTGGTCGAGATATAACAAGGCTTGGCAGAGACAGCTTAACGCTAACGCAATTTACGCCGCAAGCCGTATAAGCTTTTTGCAGCCGTCAGACGGAAGCGATATACGAAAAATCCAGCCTAAAGCCAAAAAGGAACCTGAAAGGAGTTAAAGGTGGAAGTAAAAATAAATAAGGAAATACGGGATTATACGGAAAGCGTATTTTTCGGGCTGTCTTTAAGGCAGCTCGTTTTTTCCGTTATTGCCTGCGCGGCGGCAGCGGCGGTATATTTTCTTTTAAAAGACGCGCTTGGTACGGAAACGGTGTCGTGGGTATGCGTACTTTGCGCGGCTCCGTTTGCGGCTCTGGGCTTCATAAAGTACAACGGCATGACTGCGGAACGCTTTTTTATCGCGTGGCTCAAAAGCGAGATAATAACGCCTAAACGTCTGCCGTTTAAAGCGGATAATTTTTATTATATAAATCTGATGAAAGGCAGTAAAAAATGAAAACACTGAAAAATATAAAGAGGCATGAAAAGGTAAGGTTTTCAATTCCGAGAAGCGTTCAGGATATTATACCTGTCAGGACGGTATGGCAGGACGGCATATTTTACGCCGACGGAAAATATTCAAAGACCTTTAAGTTTGAGGATATTAATTACAGCGTTGCGGGAAAAGAGGATCAGGAGGCCATGTTCCTTGAATACTGCGAGCTTCTTAATTCTCTTGACAGCACAGCGGTAACAAAGATAACCTTAAACAACAGACGCCTTAATAAAAAGGATTTAGAAAAAAACATTCTGATAGCCTGCCGCGGCGACGGTCTTGACAAGTACAGGAAAGAATACAATCAAATGCTGCTTGACAAAGCGTCCGGAGCCAACGCCGTTGTGCAGGATAAATATATAACGGTTTCTGCCTCCAAAAAAAGCATTGAAGAAGCAAGGAACTATTTCGCCCGTATCGGCGCGGAGCTGTCGGGGCATTTTTCACGTTTGGGCTCAAGATGTACGGAGCTTGATATAAACGAGAGAATGAGAATATTTTATGACTTTTACAGAGCGGGGGAGGAAACGGATTTCAGGTTTGAGTTTTCGGAAGCGGTAAAAAAAGGGCACAGCTTTAAGGACTATATCGCCCCTGACGGAGCCGAGTTTGACAGCGGATATTTCAGGATAGGCGGCAGGTACGGCAGGACGATTTTTCTAAAAGAATACGCAAGCTATATAAGGGACGACATGATAGCCAAGCTCTGCGAAATAAACTGCGGTCTTATGCTTTCGATCGATATTATTCCGGTCCCTACGGACGAAGCGGTCAGAGAGGTTGAAAACCGCCTTTTAGGCGTAGAAACAAATATTACGAACTGGCAGAGAAAACAGAATCGGAACAATAATTTTTCGGCGGTAGTTCCTTACGATATGGAACAGCAGAGAAAGGAAAGCAAGGAATTTTTAGACGACCTTACGACCAGAAATCAGAGAATGATGTTTGCGGTAATTACTATTGTGCATACCGCCGATACTTTGGAAAAGCTCAACAGCGATACGGAAGCGCTGCTTACTTCGGCAAGACAAAGCCTGTGTCAGCTTGGCGTTTTAAGATACCAGCAGCTTGACGGACTTAATACGGCTCTCCCGTTCGGAGTAAGACGGATAGAAGCGCTAAGAACTCTGACTACCGAAAGCCTTGCGGTATTTATGCCCTTTAGAGTGCAGGAGGTTTCTCATTCCAACGGCATATATTACGCCCGTAATGTAATAAGCAAAAATATGATAGTAGCAAACCGCCGTAATCTTCTTAACGGAAATTCGTTTATTTTCGGAGTGTCGGGAAGCGGTAAGACCTTAATGGCGAAACAGGAAATAATAAGTATTATTCTTTCCGATAATAACGCGGACGTAATTCTCATCGATCCCGAAAGAGAGTATTATCCTCTTGTAAACGCAATGAACGGAGAAGCGATAAATATATCCGCTACAAGCCGCAATCACATAAACGCAATGGATCTAAACAAGGACTACGGAGACGATTCAAACCCCGTATCGGCAAAATGCGAATTTATTTTATCTCTGTGCGAACAGCTTATAGGCTCCGAGATAGGAGCGAAGCAGCGTTCTATTATAGACCGCTGTACGGCTAATACCTACCGTTACTATCAGCAGGGAAACTTTCAGGGAACGCCGCCTACATTGCAGGATTTCCGCAGGGAGCTGCTGGATCAGGACGAGCCGGAAGCAAAGGAAATAGCCCTTGCTATCGAATTGTTTACGGAAGGCTCGCTTAATACGTTTGCCAAGCAGACTAACGTCGATACGGAAAACCGTTTTATCTGTTACGACATACTGGAGCTTGGTAAGCAATTGCAGTCTATCGGTATGCTTGTGGTGCTTGACAGCATACTTAACCGTATAAGCCGCAATCGTGCGAAGGGCAGGACCACATATATATTTATAGACGAAATCTATCTGATGTTTCAGCATGAATATTCCGCAAACTTTCTTTTTACTCTCTGGAAGCGCGTCCGTAAATACGGCGCGTTCGCCACAGGCATTACCCAGAACGTGGACGACCTGCTGCAAAGCCATACGGCAAGGACAATGCTTGCAAACTCCGAGTTTATAATTATGCTCAATCAGGCGTCCACTGACAGAGCCGAGCTTGCAAAGCTCCTTAATATTTCACAGCTGCAAATGTCGTATATAACCGACGTTAATGCGGGGCATGGACTTATAAAGGTAAACAAGTCCCTTATACCCTTTGAAAATCAATTTCCTAAGGACACGGAGCTCTACAGGCTGATGACTACTAAAATAAACGAGGTGAAGCGTTGAAACCGAAGCTGTATATTGCGCACCTTTCGGGCGGTAAGGATTCAACCGCTATGCTGCTGAGGCTTCTGGAAGAAAAAAGACCGCTCGATCTCATAATCTATTGCGATACGGGACTTGAATTTCCGCAGCTTTACGAGCATTTAAACAAGCTGGAGGAATATATACAAACGCCTGTAATAAGGCTCAGGGCTGAAAAAAGCTTTGAATACTATTTTTATGAATATACCCCCAAGCGAAGAAATCCGAAGCTTAACAAGTATTACGGAATGAGCTGGCCCGGGCCTCGGAACAGATGGTGCACAGCCATGCTTAAAACAAGGGTAGCAAGCCGTTATCTGGCGAGGCTGAAAAAGGAATATGAAATAATTGAGTATATAGGAATAGCCGCGGACGAGCCCCGGAGACTTCGGGACGCCTGTTATCCGCTTGCGGAGTGGGGAATAACTGAGAAGGACTGTCTTGATTACTGTTACTCAAAGGGCTTTGACTGGGGCGGTCTGTATCAGATATTCAGGCGTGTTTCGTGCTGGTGCTGTCCTTTGCAGGGCTTGGACGAGCTCAGGCGGCTGCATGAATATTTTCCGCATTTATGGAATAAGCTTACTATGCTCGACAGGAATTCATGGCGAAGATTCAGGGCTGATTATTCAGTACCGCAGCTTGCCATGAGGTTTGATTATGAAAAAAGGCGTATTGAAAACGGACAGAGCATTCGCAGCAGGGAATTTTACAGAGAATTAAAAGCTATACTGAACAGTTCCTTTTCAGAGGACGGAAAGCGTTATGCTTTCCGTTCTTTATCATATATGCCGGAGGTGTCGGATGGATCGTATCAAAACCAAAAAGATATGCAGGAATATAAAGACGCTGGACAGATCGGTCAGAAACAGCGGAAGAATAGTATATGATATGATCAGAACAAAGGATAAGGCTGACGCCGGACGTCCTGAGGCTGATGTATCAGTTATTTATACCGATAAAATGAAAAAAGCGGCTTTGACGCCGCTTAAAGCCGGAAAATCGGCTGTTCAATATACGGCGGACGCAAAGCGAAGTCTGCAAAAAAGCAAACCCTGCCGATGGGATAAAAAGCTTTCAGATCCCGCCGACGTTCAAAAACAGCCGCAGGTATCGCCGGAAAATAAGGATTTCAGGCGTTCGGGAGATAAGGTCAAAACCGCCGGCAGAGCTGTCAGGACCAATCAAAACGCAGTAAAGACAGCAGAACGGTCGGCGGAAGCGGCAGGGAAATACGCTGAAGCCGCAAGACGTTCACAGCGTATATCAAAGGCGGTCAGAGGCGGGACGGGCAAAACAAAAGTCGCGGTAAGAAAAACCGCGGAAGCTGCCGCAAAGGCAATACGAGCTGTAAAAACCTCTGTTACCGTACTGCTTGCCGGAGGCTGGATCATATTAGCCGTCGTTATATTGATAAGCTTTACGGCCGCGGTATTCGGATCGGGCTTCGGTATTTTTTACTCCGGCAGCGACGATAAGCCTATATCCGTCATTGCCGCTGAGATAGACGCGGATTTTAACGCGGAGCTGCAAAGAATACAAAGCTCCAATAAGCATGATATTTTAAAAATCACAGGTCATAAAGCCGATTGGAAAGAAACGCTTGCCTTTTTCGCCGTTTATGCTGCCGATTCCGATTCGGAGGCCGCTCAGGACGTTATAGAGCTTGACGAAGAAAAAATAAAAAAGCTTAATTCAATCTTTTGGGAAATGAACAGTATAGATTACAGGACGGGGGAAATTACGGAAACCGTAACTGAAACGGTGAAGGATAAAAACGGTAAAACAGTTGAAAAGAAAAAGAACGTAAAACGTATTTGCCTGTATATCAATATCAGGTCAAAGACCGCCGATGAAATGGCGTTTGAATATGACTTTACCGATTCCCAGACGCAGCAGCTTGAAGAGCTTTTAAGTCCTGAATACGATGAAATGTGGGAAGCTGTGCTGTCAGGGGTTTCAGATGATTATTACGGAATGGGAAACGGAGATATAGCCGCAATTGCAAGATCACAGCTTGGAAATACGGGAGGCGAAATCTACTGGCGGTGGTACGGCTTTGAAACAAGAACTGAATGGTGCGCCTGTTTTGTTTCGTGGTGCGCCGATCAGTGCGGATATATAAATACGGGAGTATTCCCTAATTTTGCTTCATGCTCGCAGGGTATTATGTGGTTTCAGGAGCATGATTGTTGGCGCGCAGGCAGCTATATTCCGAAGCGGGGGGATATAATATTTTTCGATTGGGATAACGACGGTATTTCAGATCATGTTGGTATAGTGGAACGCGCTGAAAACGGAACTGTTTATACGATAGAGGGAAACAGCGGCGACGTCTGCCGAAGCGGAAGCTACGAGGCAGGAAGCGGCTGTATATTCGGGTACGGCGTTCCTGATTATTAACTTCGGCTCCATTGGGACCGAAGTTGCAATCAAATTTCAATATGTTAGTAAAATTACACAAATACAAGCATAATTTGTTATATAAATATCCAAAATTATAAAAATTATATTGCATTATGCCATATAATGTTATATAATTTATATTACATTGTTAAATAATAGTTGGTGTTTACTTATTATTATCTAATGAAATAAATCATGATAAGGAGGGGCGGATTTTACAGTAAGTCAAAATAATCCAATATTTAGGGAAAGGAAGAAAAACAATGAAGAAGTTTAAAAAGCTTATGTCCATACTGCTGGCAGCGGTTATATCAATACCGTATTTTGCCAATATAGCGGTATCGGCAGAGGGAACGGAAAAGTACCCGTACATGATATTCGGACGGAACGGTATTACAATGAGCGCAAGCTCTAACCTGTGTATAAACGGTAATATTCACACAAATAAAGAAGCCGACATATCCTACTTAAACGGAAATATCAACGGTAAAATCACATCGGGCGCTGACATTGAAAAAAGAGTGAAGCACGTTTACGCTGACACTAAGATTCGTGAAACATATTTCACTGAAAACTGCGAGCTTTACGAGGACGGTTATGTTCGTGATGAAATGAATATACATATTAACAGTCCTATTTACAGCTACAGAAACATTGAACTTGACGGCAATGTATCTCTCAATTCCAGCATGGGAACGCTGATGGATATAAACGTGATGGGAGAGGTTAAGAACGCTAATACTTCCGTTGTATATTCAAAGTACGGCGATATTACTATTGAAAACGACAGCACAGCCAACATTAACGGACTTATTTACTGCCCTCTGGGAACGCTTACGATTGATTCTCCAAATATCAACTTGAACGGTGTAATCATTGCCGATAAAATAGTAATTAACGGCGGAAGTGTAAATATAAATTACAAAGAAAATATGGCGGGATTTATAGGTACAGAGTCGGAAGTTTATGATCTAAATGATATAATATATTTGCCTGAGAACTGGCTTGGCGATACCGACAAGGACGAACTTTTTGATATTTATGAAAAGGTAATTGATACCGATATTAATAACCCTGATACGGACGGGGATAAGCTGCCGGATGGTTATGAGGTAATAAGCTTAGATACAGATCCTCTTGAAGTAGATACAGATGAAAACGGAATTTCCGACGCTGACGAAGATTTTGATGATGATAATCTGAGTAATCTTGGAGAATATCAGAATCAAACAAGGCCGTTCAATCCCGACACCGACGAGGACGGACTTCTTGACGGAGACGAAATCAAAACATATGGAACTGACCCGCTCAATCCGGACACTGACAATGATAAACTGCTCGACGGTGAGGAAGGCTATGACGGAACGATTTACAAGAAGTACGGCGTTTATTTTGATCCGTTAAATCCTGACACTAATGGCAACGGAATACTTGATGGAGACGAGGTATTCGGGCAGTCGAAAAAGCAGACTGTATCAACCAATGACGAAGCGATTACTGAAATCAAGGTTGATATGGACACAAACGGCAGTCTTGAAAGAAATCTTACAATTGAAAGTATGTACGGAATTGACGCAATGTCAAGCGATGTATATGCCATGATAGGCGAGCCGTTTAACTTTACTTCGGAAACAAGCTTTGAATCTGCTACAATTACCTTTAAAATTGATAAATCAAAGCTTGGCGATACAAAGTTTGACAACTTAATTATTCTCTGGTATAATGAGGAAGAACAGATTTTTGAAGAAATGCCCACAACCCGAAACTGGGAGAACTCAACCGTAAGCGCCACAACTACTCATTTTTCACAATACATGATTGTTGACAGCGAGAAGTGGTATGACAATTGGGAAGAAAGTTTCATGGAACTGCGGAAGATGTGGAGCAGCCATACTACATATTATAAGGCAATGAACACTATTTTAGTGGTGGATTGCTCATGGAAAATGGACAGCGCAGACCCGATCAGCTATTCTATTGAGGTTGGATATAACGGAGTTACAGAAGAAAACCATACCGAAATTCTATCTCATATTCAAGGTACTCAATCAAATATCGACTATTATATGAAAAAATACGGACGGAGGAAATGCAACAGAGCATATATATGTGAAAATATAATCGGAAATATGGGCAGCGGAGACAGCGCCGCAGTCATTATGTATTCGGATCACATAGAATCTAATACAGGCTTGACAGGTTCAACGGGATCGCTTTATTCCGCAGTTCAGGGTGTAAACAGTGACGGAAATTCGTTATGGCTGAACAGCGCCGTTCAGACTGCGTTGTCATATGTAAGCGACAGCGATACCAATATGTACCGAATCATAGTATTAACAAACGGCGACGTGTCATACGGTTATGAATTATCATCATATGATTATACAAATGTATCTTTAAATATAGTAAGCCTTGGTAGAGGAAGTATAGGTTCTGATTTAGAAAATATTGTTTATGATACATACGGAGACGTTTACTACGGTTATCCATCGAGTGCTCTTACAAACGTAACCGGAAATACAATAGATATTCCGCCGCAGTTTATTGGTGAAGATTCGGACGGAGACACCATTCCTGATATTGTAGAGCTTTATGGACTAAAGCCAAACGGTCAGCCTATAAATACCGATCCATTTAAAAAGGATACCGACGGAGACGGGCTTGATGACAATGTGGAAATACATTATAACGGAAGTAATTGGACGTCAGAAGTGAACAAAAATGAGTATGACGGTACGGTATACTGTGGCTCCGATCCGACATTAATAGATACGGACTGGGACACATATGACGATAAAAAGGAATATGAGTTAGGCTCCAATCCGTCAGTAGCAAACTTCTATATTGAAAATGAAGATTATGAGTTTGTGATGAATAATGATTACTATAATTCAGACGCATATCGAACGATGTATAACAATAGTGTTCTTACACAGATGTATGTGAGCTTAGGAAACTATGTATTTAACTCTAATTATAGTAAGGTAGAGCTATACAAAACGACGATTGTTGATTATTTAAATAGAACATTAGAATCCAAAAAGTCCATCTATGAAACGCAAGAATGGATTGATTTGGCAAAATCAATTTGTGATGGTTATAATGATTCTGTCGGTCTTGCTTATAAAGTATTGGAGACATCAGGAAAACCGATTGATATAACCCAAAGAGATATGGAATTGATAAAGGAATTTCAAGCAAAAATGAAGGAAAATTTAAAAATAATTAACTCATATAATCCTTTTAACCAATCAAGTGAAGAAGTTGTTGGTTTAGTTAAACGAGCTAATTTAGACTTTGAATATTTATCATCACAGGTTGATTCTGTTTCCAAAAAAATAAATTTAAAGAATATGAGTATTAAGTTTATTGATGGAAGTATAAGTAAGTTAAATAATGTTATAGAATTTGTTGACTGGAGTACTTCTGCAATAGAAACATATAAAAGCTATACAAAATTTAAAAGTAATGTTCGTATTATGGAAGACGGTATTATACTGTTAGAAACTTTTACACAGTCAGATGACGTATATGTAAAAAAAGCAGCATTACAGTTACTGGACTATGCTAATACAGAATATGAAAAGGCACATTATGAATGGATTCAAGCTTTAGAATCTATTGGAGAAGGTGCATTAGGTACTGAGATTTCTTATGCTATATCTAAGATACCTAAGTATGGCTCATATGCAAGCTTATTTGTTGTTGTAAGTGATTGGGCAACAAATATAGGGGAAACTGCTACACAAGCCGAGTATACCTTTGCAAATGCAACAGTAGCTGAATCTTTACGAAAAGAAATATGGCAAATGGCTAAATCTGGAGAACAGCTTCAAAATGGTATTTCAATCAGCAAAGATTACAAATCTGCCGCAAGGAAATATGTTGATTTAATTGTACTGAGAATAAACGCCGAAGAACAATACATAGCATATAGCAAAGCGTTTCCTTGGTATTCAGAATGGCTGGATAAAGATAATCAGGAGCACGCTCAAGGTAATATAAATAAACTCAATGATATATTAAAAAAGTACACATAATAAGGAGAAATAATTGAAAGAAATACTTTCTTATTGGGATATTTCTTTAGGCTTAATTGCAATAGGCTTTGGAAGTTATCGTTTTATTAAGTATGAAAAGTACAAAAAAAAGCGTGATAACGATATGTTAAAAAAAACAAATGGAATATGGAAATTATCGTATAAAAGGTATATGGATGATCGCCACGCATTTTTTTGGTGTTCACTCCTAATATTTATTGGTGTAGTATTCATTTACAACAGATTAAAAGGGAATTTACCCAATATTGTAACATTTATAAAGGACATCTTTTTTTATTAAAAGCATTGTTTAATTTAAATGAAATATCTTCGGCTTTAAGTGGGTCGAAGATATTTTATGTCTAAACAGCATAACTAAGAGTTTCCTTGGTATTCAGAATGGCTGGATAAAGATAACCAAGAGCACGCACAAAATAATATTGATAGATTAAACAATATATTGGTAAAATATATATAAAAGGAGAAATAATTGAAAGAGATTCTGTCTTATTGGGATATTCTTTTAGGGCTTTTAGTTATATATATAGGAATACTTAAATTGCGCAAGTTTGAAATTTATAGAAAAAAACGTGATAATGATAAATTAAGAAGTGGTAAATGGACAGTATCCAAGAATGATAGCTTTGAGTATACTCTATTTTATGGACTAATTCTATTAGGTATCATATTTATTTACAATAGGTTAAATGGCAATTTACCTAATATTATTGAGCTTATTAAAGAGTTTGCATCTTATTGAATAAAAATCATGGGTATAGTATAATGCTATATCCATGATTAATTTCAATCAGCAGGGATTACAAAGCTGCTGCAAAAATTCAAAAGAGCAAAACAAACTTAATTGTTTGTTTTGCTCTTTTTCTTTATTACAAAAAAATATTTTAAAGGAAGTGATAATATGATGTATAAACCTCAAAATGTCTACCCTCATAATACGGCTATAAACGCCTCTGAAGATAACAGCTTCTCATTTATATTCAACGGGGATCATTTAAAGGGTTATGATTTTGTGTTCTATGACGCATTATTAATTCAAGCAATTATAAACTCCTTTTGAACCTCTTGATAGCTTTGACCGGAAAATACTTTAGCGATATATAACGCGTCAGCTATTAATTTTTCTTTTTCAACACCGTTATTCTTATATATTAAATCGTATACAGGAACTGTCTGAATTTTTTTTTCATATAACTCAATAGTTTTCATAACACTGAATGTTGTCTTTATTATTTTCTTTTTTATATCATCTAAATAAATATTCCAGGCAATAGAATATTCTGCCATTTTATCAAAAGGTTTTGAATAAACACCGGCAATTCCCACAAAATTGCCAAGCGAATATGTCACAAGCTTGCCTTCATTTTTTCTGGAAAAATCTCCACCATGTACGACATGTTCATGACTTCCTGCAATTATATCTATACCATTACTTATTAAATATGAAGAAAGCTTTTTAGTATATTCCGTCGGACCTGGGTTATATTGTCCCCCAGAATGCATATACATAATCGTAAAGTCTACATTTTGCGCTTTTATATCTTTAATATCCTCAAGTAAATTTTTCATTTGCTTTGATTTTTTTTCTATCCGTTCGTATATAGGTTTATTAAATTGAGCAATTTTAAACGTAACTAAAAATTTATAAAGAAATTTAAACGGACCGGTATTTCTGTTCTTATAAATATATCTCAGCGCTTTATTAGATAATTCTTGATTTTGAAACATATTAACCATATATTTTTCATCTTTATTTAAATACTCATTATTAGAAAAGGCGTTTGTTCCATAGGTATACGAAAGTATACCAAGCTTTACGCCATTTATAGTAACTACTTTCGGCTCTTTATTTTCTTTTGATAAATAAGTACCTGTATGTTCAAGTCCAACCTTGTCCAATGATTTAATAGTTGAAGTAATTCCATCAATACCTCTGTCAAGACAATGATTATTTGCGGTTGCAACAAAATCTATCCCGGAATTATAAACGCTTTCTGAGAACTCATAGGGCGAATTAAAACGCCATTCTTCAGAAGTCAGATCTCTATTATCAAACGAAACCGGAGTTTCTAAATTAGCAAATACATAGTCTGATTCACTAAAATATTCTTTCATATTTTCAAATATCAAATCAAAATTATAACCGCCTTCAGTTTTGCATGCTGTAATTATTTGCGATTTACACATTACATCGCCTAAAAAAGTTAATTTTATCAATTTGTTCTCCTTTATTTTTTTCTGAATTTTTTTATATGAATTTTATTACTTATTTTGCTAAGTAAAAAAGCCCTTTCTTTTTTATTCAGTAATATTAAAATATTGATAATCAATCCTATTATTCCAAGAATTATTGCGGAAATAATTAAATTAGTCCAGGAGCCCTTCGGCAAAATAATATTAACTAAATAGAACACTATTATCAAGCCTATTGACGAAATTATAGTCATTATTACTTGAGGGAAAAATTTATTCCACTTATATCCTAAATACTTGGCTGTTACAGGCAATGTAAAAATCATATTTCTAATTAAATTACATAAAGTACTTACACCGGCAACGGCATAGATACCAAAATTTGTAAATCTAATAAAAAATATAGTTATACATGTTGAACATACTCCGCTTACAATCATAGCGATGGCATTAGGCTTCACTTTATTAACAGTTGTAAATACATTAAACAGCATCTGCGTACCGCTTGTAAACATATATCCAAGTATAGACAATATAGATAATATCTGCAATAGTTTGGCGTCCTGAGACGGAACCCATAATTTAAAAAATTCTTCTCCTAAAACAACAACAATAGCAATCGGAATCGTTAAAATTATTGAAGTTATTTTCATTGCCCTTCCAATATCGTTAAGAACCGCCTCCTTATTATCGCTTGCATAATTTATCGTCAGTTCGGGAGCAAATGCATTCCTAATCGACGATGAAAGCTGCTGCATATAATTAGGAATTATTTTAGAGAGTGATAGAATACCCATATTTGTAGCGCCTAAAAACAGGTTGCATATTACAAGGTCCAAACCGCTTAATAACATATTTCCGACGTTTGATATAGCATTCCAAATTCCTGAACCAACTAATTCTACAATCGCTTTCTTACTGCATTTTATTTTCCTTTTTAATTTCAGCTCTGGAGTCAGCTTATGAGTATTATAGCAATTTGCAGTTAAATTAATAACAGTAAGAATAGTAGCCGCAATTCCTACATAATAAACCTTGGGGGAAAAAAGCATAAAAATAAGTATTAAAAACGCACATCTTACAATTGACGCAATCATCTGAGGAATATATGAACGATCTAAACGATTGGTAACATATGTTCCGCAATCCCAGTTAGGCAGTCCGGTAGTTATAAAAAAATTAAAAAAGACAAAACTAAATAATAATTTTACATCAGTTATTATATTTTGAGGTACATTTATAATATTTTCCAGTCTTGCAATAAAATAAATTGCGGGAATAATTAAAACGGCTACAATAATTAAATTTCCCCAAAAAACGGAATTATAATATAAATTGGCCTTTTTGTAATCCTTTTTCACATATGATATTGCTATAAATCTTGCAGCCATGCTGTTTAAAGCGGTTACTATAAGTTGAGCATACGTCACAAAATTATTAGCGAGCGTAACAAAGCCGTTGGCTTCAACACCAATATTTTTTACTATAAACGGAGACAGCCAAAAATTAATAATAATATTAGTAGCCAAAACCATAAGGCTGCAAATCAAATTTATTATTGTTTTTTTATTTGAACTCATATGTTTCCTATCCTATTAATTTTTTTGCTTTGCTTTTGCATTTTCCGAAAAAATGACGATAAGGATGATACCCAAGCTTACGTATATCTGTTTTATAAAACCATTTCAATTCAGCAGGTAAATTATTATAATTTAAATTTTTCCTCATTGTCTTTTGTATTTCTGAATAAACGCTGCTTTTCCTATATTCAGGTATATTTTTTTTATCATAAAACAATTTATGAAAACTTTTTAGCTGCTTATAATTATAATTTAAATCATAATTTTCCGAAGATGCTCCTTCAGCAATTAACTCCAGTATTGTCCTCCAGCATTTTTCACACTGACAGCAGTTTTTTCCGCCGGTTGATTTCCAGCATACTCTCAGCGGAACCTTTATTCCATTTTTGTTAGAAAACTCTACTATATTATGAACTTTATCCTGACGGCTGAATTCATAGCCGTCATGTACTACACAAGAACCTGCGAACTTAACAAAATTATCAATTGTAGGATCAGACGCACATGTTATTTTACCTTTATCGGCAGCAGTAAAGGACGAAGCAAAATATACCGTTTTTTTCTTTTTTACATAGCAAACCGGCGCGGCATGTGCGATTATTCCGATTCCATGCTGAAAACCGTGCCACCACATATCACCGCTTGCTTCTACTTTTTTATTTAATATACCCGGGTTAATAAAACGTCTGAAAGCTGATTTTATCGTCACAAACTCAACGTCAAACTGTGAAGCGGTCTGCCGGATATGATTATAAACATTTTTCCAGCCTTCTTCATCTTCAAACGTTATATCCGCTCCCCAAACGGTTAACAAGGTCGGTTTTTCATCTATATGATTAACCAATGTATTAAACGCGTCTACTCCTCCGCTGAAAAATGAAACAGCGCCTTTATTATCTTTTTGACTGTTGTCTTCAATATTTTCTGCATGAATATTACCTTTAAATTCAAGCATGGTATACATATCTTCATATCCTTTTTTAAATTCAGGTATACTTTCTAAAAAGGTTTTATCGCAGACTTCAAGATACACATCGGCGTCATATACCCATACAATGGGAAGTATATTACATAAAAAAGGTATTACTGCAATTCCAAACGGTATATTTGAAATATTACAGCTATATTCAACAAAAAAATTCTCTGATAAATTAAAGGCTTCGCTCCATTCACCGGAAATTTCATAAACATATTTTATTGTGCGTTCTGATATAACAGGCTGAAAAATCTTTATAACGTTTTTCATTCTTAGACTCCTTTGACAAAGTATTTCATTATTCAAACCTTTTCAAAACCTCGGCAAGCTTTGAAAAATTTTGCCTAAATTCTTCTATGTTGAAATTTATTTTCTTGAATTTTTTATTTTTTATCATTTCAACAACGTTGTTTATGTCTCTTGAATCAGAAACAAATACCACGTTAGAATCCTTCAGCCATGTGTTATATAGGTTGCCTACCTTACCGGTGCTATTGTCGAGCGCTATGCATGGAGTTCCGGTAATAACGCTGAAAATCATACCGTGAAGTCTGTCCGTTATAACTAACTCTGATTTTTTAAATTCACTCCAAAGTTTATTTAATCCCTCAAGCTGAAATTCATATTTATTTGCATAATCCCTGCTGTATGTGTCGATATACTTTATATTCTTTTCATATTTCTCAGAAGCCTCTGTAATAGCTTTAATCAAATTGCCTGCTTCTGAATTTTTTTCCTTATCATGTCTGAGACAAAAAAGTATACCATTTCTTTCTGCGTCCAAAATATCAGGCTTATAGGATAATACGATATCAGGAACCAGGTAGCCCTCGCAATTGGGAAAAATTTTTTCCCTGATTAATTCACTGTATTTTTCACGGGTAAATATTACAAGATTTTTATGTGACTGATAAATATTTCTTGCCTTTTGTAAGGCTTTTGATTCTTCTGAATAATCAATGGACTGAGGAAAAATTATAATTTTAGCCTTTTTTAAATGGCGAATTACAGAAAGCCGTATATTTTCCTGGAAAATATATAACTCACCCATATTCCCACCGCCCATGCATATACATAAATTGCAATATTTGCTTGTAGTTTTTTTCAATCTTAATAAATTATCATACCATTCTTTTTCAGGAATAAGTTTAATATTTCTA
>ERZ779894.1028-NODE-1028-length-30254-cov-10.796417_pt1 | contig 30254 bp, 26 predicted proteins | sample MGYA00511587_ERZ779894 | MGnify/ENA primary metagenome ERZ779894 (study PRJEB29588, sample SAMEA2160490) | human gut metagenome | biome: human gut; feature: human-associated habitat; material: faeces | place: Denmark | collected 2008/2010 ... | reverse complement strand
CCTGCAGGCGCGGATTCAGCTGCCGCCGTACCCGGCCAATGGTTTTGAACAGGGCATCCATATCCTGTACGGCCAGGATATGGGCCTGTACCGGAATGCTCATGCTGTCGGCGGTGGTTATTAAAGCATTGATGACTGCGAGGTCCAGGGAGGAGCAGCAGTCGATGAGTACGTAATCATATTTCTGCTTTACAACGTCCAGATGCTACCGCAGAACGGTCTCCCAGCTCCTGCTGTTTACCAGGGTCACTTCCGTGGCCGCAAAGCTGGCGTTGGCGGAGATGAGAAATCCATCCCTTCAGCATGCTGCCGGATGGCGTCGGTGTAAGCATAATAGAGGGGATTGTCCTCCTCACTATGGGCGATGGGATGATCCATGTAGGAAGCGATGGATGGTGTGGCGCGACTTCATTCTAACAGAGTCCAACAAACCATGTCCTTTTTTCTCTTCTCAATTTACAAAATTCATTAGGCTCCATTTACTTTATCCACATCCAATCGTTGGCAGTAGTGTAAGCTATGTCGCTCTGCATCTCGCGATGATGCGATTCCCGAAGCTTTCGTTTCAGGGAGCTATATTTTTCGTCTAATAGTACCAAATATGCCGACTTAAGTATGCCTCTATACTTCTTCAATGATTATTGGCAATACCATTTCAATTGTAGTACCTACATTGGGGCAACTGAATATTCGTAGGCCAAATTCTTCGCCATAGAGTAGCCTCAGTCTTTCGTTTACGTTCACTATACCAAGTTGCGTTCCCCTGCCATTATCTCCTATCGAAACCCCGTTACTCATGGCATCATTTATTGTTCTCAGTTTATCAAAGGACATTCCTACGCCGTTATCTTCTACCTTGATTATCAACTTTTTTTCCGTACAGTATGCTTTTATATTTAAGTTGCGCTCTCCGTTTTTCGGCTCCAACCCGTAAAAAATAGCATTTTCTACAATAGGCTGCATCAAAAGCTTGGGAACGCAACATTTTTTTGCTGCCGGATCAATGATTTCCGTAATGTTTATTTTATTGCGGAATCGATATTGCTGTATACGGAGGTAATTATTGACATTAGCCAGTTCATCCTCCATCAGTGCTTTGGTTTTTCCCTTACGGCTTATGCTGTAGCGAAACATTCCCGAAAGGGCTTTCGTCATTTCTTCTATGTTGTTAGCGCCATATTCTATAGCCATTCCTCTTATGCAATCCAGCGTATTATAGAGAAAATGAGGGTTTATTTGATTCTGAAGCGCTTTGATCTCCGCTTGTTTTTTCAGCATTTCCAGCGAATACTCTCTATCGGCTTTCGTTTCATTATCTTCTATCATGCTCATCAGTTCGGCATATACGTCAAAAAAAGGTTTACGAACAAATATACTTTGGCTTTTCTTCCACAGGCGCTCTTTACCGCAGTCCGCTTTCGCCGCAAAAAGATTTTTCTCAATAGTTACCATAGGGATTATCACATTGTATATATAAAATATAAAAACAATTAAAAAAATAATAAAAATCGCCATTATTGCATATCCGCAAATATCACCACCAATCTCCATTTTATTTCCTACCAGATTGGGCATCATTACCAATGCGGCCAATAAAACGGTTATAATGGTAGAAAGTACTAACAATACCACGCTAAGCGGCATTATGCTCCTTCTCATTTTTTTCATAATATTTTTTGCAGCTATCGCCACAGTCATTTTCTCCCTCCGAAAAGCACTCCAAACAGCCTAACATCCATTTAAATAAACATCTTCCTGTATTCAGAAGGCGTTACACCGGTCTTTTTACGAAACACCTTCACAAAATACTTGGCATCGTTATAACCCACCATCAGCATTACATCGTTTATCTGATATCTATTATTGAGCAGCAACTCTCTAGCCACGTCAATACGATAATTTGTAATATAGTCTAAAATAGTTATTCCCTCCTGCTGCTTGAATACAGAACAAACATACTGAGGGGATAAATACAAAGACCCACAGATAGACTCTAATGTTAGCTTTTCCATGTAATGCTTCTGTATATATGATTTTACCCTTGCTGTTATCCTTTCCGGCTGGCTACGCTGCATTTCCAGTGTAAGTTGACGTACCCGTTCCACCGTTTCAGCTAATGTGCTTATTATCTGCTCTACAGATTGTGAACTATTTATCCTTTTCTCCACGTCATCCTGCAATATTCCGCTTTCTTCTATAAGTTCAATCTGCGGCCGCCATTCCTGAAACATTATGTCCAACGCTAGGGTCGCGATCGAAAACACATCCTCTGGATTCAGACAATTTTTCGGCATAAGGATTTCTTCAAGCATTTTCTTTACTTCGCTAGTCTCGCATATTTCAGCTATCCTGCGAAGTCGTTTTTCATCCCCTGCGGTCATTATTTCGTAATGCGGAACTTTTTTGTACTTGTTAGTATATTGCAATATCCCAGGGTTTTCCGTATATATACGAAATTTTTTTGCTTCCAATGCTTCCTCGTAGGCTTTTTTCAGATCGCAAATTCTTTTCTTTTCCCCTGACTTTCCTATAACAAGTCTATATCCAGCAGGCTCTACCTGCTCAGACGATAGTATTTTATATGTTTCTTCGAGCTTAGACCCAATACTCTTTATATTTTTTCCGCTATAATTGATAATCATCACGATTCCGTCAGATACGCGGGTCTTTATCAAGTCGCTGCAAAAGGGAAGTATCCTTTCATCTATAGAATTATATATTTCTTTTTCAAGTTGCTCTCTCGTCTGTTCGCTTTCCTGCCCATTGCCTTCAAAAATCGCTTCAACTGCCAACACAGCATATTTATCCGCAGAGAATTGAGTGCAGTATCTTGCATTTATTCCCTGTATGCTTTCATTATTTTCCAGAAGGCCGTCTGCTATATCCTGTAGAATCCGTTGTCTACGCGCCTCGTAGTCCCGCCGGATCCGCTCCTGCCTTTCGACTTTCCCCTCTTCCTCGTTCAGTATTTTATCTCTTAACTTGGATAAAATTTCACTCAATTCGTCTCTATCCACTGGCTTAAGCAAATATGAATAGGCGCCATAATTGAGCGCCGCCCTTGCATATTCAAACTCGCTGTATCCGCTAACCACTATAACGTTTATATCCGGTACCTTTTCCTTTGCCATACGGATAAGATACAGGCCGTCATTGCCTGGTATGCGTATATCGGTAAGCAACAGTTGCGGCTTTTCTTTTTCTATCAGCTTCAGAGCATCTTCACAATTATCTGCATCCCCCACTATGCAATAGCCTAGTTCATTCCAGTTCACGATATTCCGAATGAGCTTTATTACCCATATTTCATCATCAACGACTATTGCTTTGATCATATTTATGCTCCTCATATTCATCAAGTTATAGCGTTAAGTATATCCACTTCGGATACTTGTCCCTTTACAAACTCATTTGTGATTGTTCCATCTTTCATTATAAGGATTCGATCGCATATAGCTATAAGCTCCTTCGGCTCCTCAGAGGTAATGATTATCCCTCTCCCCTCCATTTTCTCTGAATTTATGTATTTTGCTATATCTGCTCTTGCCGTTTCATCTATTCCTTTCATTGGTTCGTCCAACATCAATATATCCGGTTTGTAGGCCATATATCTGCCCAGCATCACCCTTTGTTTATTTCCGCCGCTCAGATTTTTTACCTTTGTGTCGCATCCTGTAAATTTTATCCCCAGCTTATTTATATAGTATTCTGCCAAGCTGCGGGCCTTTTTCATATCCACTATCCCCCAATGGGTACACCGGTCTATTACATTGATAACGATATTGATGCTGACGCTCATGTTTTCAAAAAGCCCGCTATTCAGATATTCCTCTGGCATCAATCCCATATGTCTCCGCAATCTTGGAGATAGAAGCAACCCATTGTCCTTTGTGCCGTAAATATATATATCGCCTGAAACCTTTGGCACTATGCCAAACAAGAGCTTCAAAAGGGTTGACCTTCCCGATCCTACGATACCTGCAATGCCAAGCACCTCATTCTCCTTTAATACAAAATCCGCCCGTTTTACTCCATACGGAGCCGATATACCCCGTGCTTCAAGTATCACCTTTCCATCCTGCGCTTTTCGACTATAACTGGCTTGCAAGACTGGCCCTGCATTTGCTCCATTGGTCATAGCCATAAAGATTGTTTTCCTATCGCATTTTCCAATATCGTAGGTGCCCATTGTCGTGCCATTATAAAGAACAGTAACCCTATCCGCTACTGACATTACTTCATCTATCTTATGAGATATAAACAGGGTAGAGGTGCCCTCGGCTTTTATCTGCTGGAGCACCCTCTTTACCATTTCAAATTCGTGTTTCGTCAACGATACTGTCATTTCGTCCAGTATCAATAGTCTCGGTCGTTGGCTTATTGCTTTGATCAACAATATCAGTTGGCGTTGAATCTGGGATAGGCAGGATATTTTTGTATGCTCGTCTATGTGGATGCCCAGCTTATCCATCATGATTCGCGCATAGCGATACATTTCCCTACGACGCAGGATTCTGCCGCCTATCAACATTTCGTTTCCCAAGAAAATGTTCTGTGTTACATCAAATTCCTCCACTACACTTGGCGTCTGGTGCGCCGCAACGATTCCCAGGGCGCGGGCCGCTTCCACAGATCGAATATTTATTCTATTTTCCTTAAAAAATATCATGCCGCTATCTGCATGTAGAATTCCGCTGGCAATTTTTGCGAGGGTAGTTTTTCCGCTGCCGTTTTTTCCCATAAGCGCATGGATTTCTCCACACTTAATACTGATACATGCATTATGCAGCGCTTCCTCTCTACCAGCATATTCCTTACAAATATTCTCCATTCTGAATATTTCCGCGACCATAACAGCTCCTCAATTTAGAAAATTATATCTCATACAAGTACTAATATACCTCTGATATAAATCATTATGAGTAGTATACAGCCAAAGCAGAAATTCTCCAATTTATATTATTTATATGGTGTCCCCTCCTTTTTGCCTCAGCCTATGTAAGTTCAGCAAGCTGGCACTAACTAAATAAGCGAGTTTTTAATACCAATTAGTTCTTTTGCCTTTGCAACTATATTCTCCACGCTAAGGCCGTATGCTTCCATCACCTGATCGGCTTTGCCGCTGCGGCCAAACTCGTCATTTACGCCGACGCGCATGACAGGGATCGGAAAAACTTCCGAGAGGCATTCCAATACCGCCGAGCCCAATCCTCCAATGATATTGTGTTCTTCGCAGGTAAGAATCGCCCCCGTTTCCTTTGCGCATTTCAGCACAAGCTCCTGGTCAATAGGTTTGATTGTGTGCATATTTACTACCCTAGCACGAATATCCTCTTTCGTCAAAATATCGGCTGCCAAAAGAGCGCTCTGTACCATAAGGCCGTTGGCCATCAAAGTGACATCGCTGCCCTCTCGGAATACGCACCCCTTACCTAACTCAAACGCATATCCTTCTATTTTATCTGAAACTGTCTCCACTGCAAGCCTGCCAAGGCGCATATAAGCGGGTCCAACATAGTCCAATAAAGCCTTAGTAGCACAGCGCATCTCGTAGCCATCGCACGGGCAAAGTACAAGCATTCCCGGAATGCTTCGCATTATAGCAAAGTCCTCGATGCACTGATGTGTAGCTCCGTCCTCGCCTACTGACAAACCGCCGTGGGAACCTATAACCTTTACGTTCATACCTGGATAAGCAATGGAATTACGCACTTGTTCCCAAGATCTACCAGCGGCAAACATGGCAAAGGTATTTGTAAAGGGCTTCAAACCGCAAGAGGCCATTCCCGCCGCTACACCTTGCATGTTGCATTCAGCAATACCCATTTCAAAGAACCTCTGTGGGAATTTATCTCGGAAGAACTTCGACATGGTTGCTTCGGCAAGATCGGCTTCCAGAACCACCAACTCAGGATATTCCTCTGCATACTCCACCAGGGCTTCACCGTATGCTTTTCTTGTTGCGATCTTTTCTGCCATATTATTACACCTCAGCTCTCGTCAGCGCGGCTGTTAGTTCAGCCATTGCCTGTAAATATTCTTCTTCCTTTGGTGCCTTTCCATGCCACCCTACTTTATTCTCCATAAAGGAAATGCCTTTTCCTTTTACCGTGTGTGCTAGTATTGCCGCCGGCCTTCCTCTGACATCCCTGGCTGCACGGAAAGCTTTTTCTAATGTATCGAAATTATGGCCATCGGTTTCAATGACACTGCAACCAAAAGCGGTAAACTTATCTGCCAAAGGCTCCATGGGCATCACATTTTTCGTAGGGCCGTCTATCTGTAACCCATTGACATCCACTATCACGCATAGGTTGTCCAAACCATATTTTGCAGCAGACATCAAAGCCTCCCAAATCTGGCCTTCTTCCAGTTCGCCGTCCCCTAGTATAGAATATACCCTATAGTTCTGTTTTTTGAATTTTCCTGCAAGCGCCATGCCTACCGCAGCAGAAAGGCCCTGACCCAAAGAGCCAGTAGACATATCGACCCCCGGCACATGTCTCATCTCCACATGGCCTGACAGATGGCCCCGTAGCTGCCGGAATTCGTCAAGCTTTTCCTTCGGGAAAAAGCCGCGAAGCGCTAAGATGGAATACAACCCAGGCGAACAGTGTCCTTTAGACATTACCAACCTGTCCCTTTCCTCCATGGAGGGGACTGTAGGGTCAATATTCATTATATTAAAGTACAGCTCTGTGAGTATATCCATACAGGACAGCGAACCGCCAATATGTCCTGAAGCTGCCTTATATACCATTTTCAGCGCCATCATCCTGCCTTGTGTGGCAATTTCGCGCAATTCTGCATTTGTTTTTTTCTGCATTATTATCCCCTTGAAAAGCTATCCGCCAGTGCGAATCGCCCTGGCAGATAGACATTATAATAAATAGTTTTGATTTGCGCAAATGATCCTACAGTTTTACCGCGCTGAACAGAACCCGCAAAGGTTCATTTTCGTAGTTGAATAGCTGATAAGTCACACCCTTTGGTACAAACAGTGCTTCCCTATCGCGTATCTGGAAAGATTCCCTGGTATCCAAAATATATACACTCAGAGTCCCTTTATCCACATAAAAGGTAGCATCGCCCTCGTGGCAACAGGGTTCCGTCATTCGGGCTCCGGTTCCGCCGGTGGGAATGATTATTTCGGCGACATTAATAAAGTCATTGCTCACAATGAACTTCATAAGCACCGGGTCAGTCTGGCCATTTATAACAAGCAGTTTTTTATTCTCCGGCACATAATGGAACATCTGAGGATACTGCCTGGATGTGGGCCCGTCGATCGGCCATGCTCCAAGATCTCCAATATTGCCTACATAGTTTGTTCCCGGGAACTTGGCAAAGCTTTCAAACTTCTTTTCGCCCTTGGCATTAAAAATGTTGTACTGACCAACGGTATCTGTGGGGAATCCCTGATCGGCAAATATCTTCGGCGCCAAATAGGCCATCGTGCGGGTTTTTTTCTGCGTAAAGTTATAGCCCACATGCACTGCACCCATAGGCATCACCAGGCCTTCGCCTTCATGTAGCTCAACCACCTGACCAGATATGGTGTTAAGCATAGTCAGGGTACCTTCCAGCACAATATAGATTTCATCGCCCGCATGATAGTCCGGCGGGTCAAACCGACTTCCAGGCGCTACATCGTAATTAGAGCATGTGAATTCCTCGGTGCTAACATAAATATAGCTTATATCGCTATACTTCATTCCTGCCTCTGGAGTTGGATAAATAAAGGGAAAAATATCGTCTCTTGTAATTGCGAATACCTTATCGCGCGCTCCTTCTGTGTAAGGATGGTTCTGAAATACGCCCTTTGAATACATTTGAATACCTCCATGATTTATTAGACTGCATACGCAGTTTTTTACTCCAAATTCGCATGGAACTGCCAAAGATCTTTGATATTGATATTATTTTTATCAATAATAAGTTTGGCTACAGTGTCTCCAAACAACAGCAGGCTTTGCTCAAACAGGCTCGTCATGGGCTGCACCGATTCTGTCTCGTCCTCTAAATATAGCTTAGTCCTTGCTGGTATGCGTACAAACACATCCGCCATGCCCGCCATTGTGCTTTCCGGGTTGGAGCCGATATAGATTATTTTTGCGCCATATTTCTTAGCTATTTTTGCAATTGATACCGGTATAACGGATTCACCGCTGCCAGATCCCACTACAAGGGCATCGGCATTCGTTATGGCAGGTTCGGTTATCTGTCCCACACAAACTGTATTTACCCCGAGATGCGCGAACCGCTTAGCCATAGCCTCAAGAGACAGCATAACTCTGCCAACACCTATGAAAAATACCTTTTCGGCCGCTAATAGCACATTTATAAATTCGTCCACGGATTCCGGGTTTACCTTCGATAACGTTAGCCGACATTCTTCCGTTATCGTTTCCACTGTTTCTTTGTAGCGGTTGCCAGTTTTCATTTGTTTTGTCTCGCCTCTCTTCCTTTTTGCATCAAGGCTCTGAGCTTCTCTACATTCTGCCGCATCGTACCCTCCCTGCTAAATATGTTGGAGGTACCCCCCACCACCGTATCCATGCCGGCTGCCACAAGTTCGCATATTTGCTCGAAATACGTTCTACCATCCACCGTGATGGTGGTGCCATAATTCTCGCGCGCTATCATGTCGCTAAGGCGGCACATCTTTTTCGTAACAAAACTGTATTCTTTTTCATCTTTAGATGAAGCGTATCCTGGGTTTATACGCATCAGGAGAACAAAATCGCAAAGTTCCAGTACATACTTAAACTGTTCTGGGCTTGTAGCCGGCATGAGTGCTATTCCAGCTTGTATTCCGGCTTTTTTAATTTCCGAAAGCTTTTTCGTAATATGTCTTTCGGTTTCAACATGAAAGCATATCCTCTGCGCCCCGGCATCGATCATCTCTTTTATGAAAAAGTCGTTTTCCACAGCCATTATATGGACGTCGAAATCCATATCGCATTTTTTCCGCAGTTGCTTCACCATATCAACGCCTATGGGCATACTGGGGCTAAAGTAACCGTCAAGTATATCCACATGGAGCATCCGGCAACCAGCGTCCTGCAAATTTTTTGCGCCGTCCGCAATGCTGGTAAGATCCGTACATATAAGGGAAGGAGAAATATCCTCTATCTGAGAAGGACCGCGTACAGTTATGTTTTCCATGCAGCTTCCCCTTTTATTCCAAATTTGCGTGCAGCCGAAACATTACTTCGGATGTGAGGTTTTCCCTCTCCATCAGTCTCAAGATAATGGAATCGAAATATAGCAATAGACTTTGCTCAAACAAGGATCCCATAGGCTGTATGGACGTTATGGCTGTTTTCTGTTGCGATTTGGCCGTAGGCGCATCTATTATAACAACGCAATTCGCAAGTTTTCCTATGGTTGCCTGCGGAAATATCGTAACGGTAGCAAGGGATGCGCCTATTTTTTTGCATTTGTTAGCCATTGCAACAAGGCTACCCGTTTCGCCGGAGCCGCTAGCAATTATAAGAAGGTCCTGCTGGTTGATCGATGGCGTCGTTGTCTCTCCCACAACAAATACCTTCTTCCCCATATGCATAAGCCGCATGGCAAAGCCGCGCACCATCAAGCCGCTGCGTCCGCAGCCAGCAAGAAATACCCTGTCAGCGCCTTCTATCATATCGATCAGGTTTTCTGTATTTCTTTCGGATATGCTGGAGAGAGTCTGTCCCAGCTCATTCACTATCGTTTTTGCGTAATCCATATGTAATTACCTTCCTATCATAATTTCTTTTATACGTTTTGCCTTTTCCCGGCGGTCTTTCTGAGCAACAATGCCTTCGCCTACTATTATTATGTCAGGTGCCAATTCGACATAGCTTTTTACATTATCAATGGATATACCACCTGCCAAAGCTATCCCGGAATTTTTAATACTGCTGCGGTATTTTCCGAATGAGGCAGCCATATTCATCCCGTCCCTCTGAAGGTCCTTGGACGTATGCAGACAAATATAATCTACCCCCATTTTATCTAGCACCTCTATGCGCTCGCCTATATTCTGTACGGACAGAAGATCGGTCATGATTTTTCTTCCATATTCTTTAGCTACCTTTATACCTTCCTCTATCGTCTTTTTTTCAGTCACCGCCATAATGGTTACGATGTCCGCGCCGGCTTTCAACGCCTCTTCGGTTTCATATCTTCCGGCATCCATTATTTTTAAATCCGAAAGTATCGTCTTTTCAGGATAATCCCGCTTAATTTTTGTAATTATGTCCAGCCCGCACTCCATCAAAAGAGGGGTCCCCAATTCGATTATATCTACGTATTCTTCAATATCTTCTATTATTTTTTTTGCGTTTTGATAGTTTTTACAAAAATCCAATGCTACCTGTAGCTTCATAATGTATGCTCCTGTTTTGATTTATTCGCTCTTCCGCTGTGTCCCTATTGTTTCTTCGATCTCTATTTTTTCAGGCATGATGCGCATGGAACCGTATCTACCTGTGACGATAGAGCCGGCAGCGTTAGCCCTTTCGGCTATAAAAGCCAATTGTTCCATTGTTAGATCGGATATACTACACTTTGCAATATAATATAGGCATACTCCATAAAAGGCGTCGCCCGCGCCGGTAGTATCAACTACGCTTTTCTGCGGGACTGCGTCTACACGCACCTTGCCCCCTCCCCCGAAAACCATGCTCCCTTTTTCTCCCAACGTAAGGAAGCCCACCGATATATTCGGATATTTTTTCAGGATCGCTTCCATTGCTGCCTCTGGATCGCATATTCCGGATTGATATATTGCTTCATCCTCGGACATCTTAAGTATTGTGCAGTTGGAGAGGCCGTAGTTCAGCATTTTGCGCAGCATTTCCTCATCCTGCCACAAAAACGTTCTTATGTTTGGATCGAAAGAAATTATGCTCCCGTTAGCCTTTGCTGTTTCCACGACATGCATGGTAGCGCCCCTACTGTCCCCTTCCGTCAAAGACATCGTGCCAAAATGCAGTATTTTACAGTTTTTTACTATATCTGTATCTACCTCGTCAGAGCGCAGCATTTGATCCGCCCCGGGATTTCGATAAAATGAAAAACTCCTCTCATTATTTTCATCAAAGGCGATAATCGCAAGTGTGGTAGGTACGCTGCCATCCCTGACGATTCCTGCGGTCTCTATCCCCAGCCTCTCCAGCGTGGTAATAAGCATATTGCCAAAGGCATCAGCTCCTACCTTTCCTATAAACGCGCAATGGGCTCCGAGCTTTGCAGCCATAGCCAAAACATTGCATGGAGCCCCCCCGGGATTAGCCTCGAAAACCATGCTTTTATCCGTGCTTGCCGGCGTCATGTCTACAAGTAGCTCGCCAATTGAAACAATGTCAAAATTTTTCGTCATAACATCACTCCTGCAAAATAGATGGTCCCCGGTAATAGTTACCATGTGGAACCAACTATCTGCTCAAAATGCTGATCATATACTATCTGGCTTTCCGCCCATATTTATGTTTTTAATGCTTAATAATGATATATCCTTATTACATCCTCCCGGGTTATTGGCACACGCGTGTTGATTATATTGTGCTTGAGCATAACTTCTTCAGTAAACGCCGCAATTTGCTCCTCGCTAAGTCTTTCTTCGGGTTTTATGTCGCCAACAAGCGTGGCTATGATATCGTTAAAGGAAGCCAAACTGTGAAGGCCCATTGTCTCTATCATTTTATCCACAAGCTTTGGCTCATGTTTCTGCCAAAAAGTCATATAGTTAGCCAGTATAAGAGCCATCGCTCTGCCATGCGGTATATGGCCAATAGCTGTCATGGGATAGCTCATGCCGTGCAGCGCGGTAGTGCGTGTTTGCGATACTACCATGCCGCCCATAACTGACCCCAGCATAAGTTTTTCTCTATCTTTAATATCCAGCTTACCGCTTACAAGGCTGTTAAAGCAGGTGCCAATATTGTGGATGCTTTCAAACGCCATGGACGCTACAAGCGGGTTCGTAGTTTTTGCAAAGAGGCTCTCCATAGCATGCGTCATGGCGTCTATCGCCGTGTTTACCGTCACGTTGATTGGCAAGGTCAGCGTATATTTCGGATCCAAAAAAGCGGCCTTTGCAAAGAGGAAAGGTGTGTGGAGATTGTTTTTGGTTCCCTTCTTCGAGTCAATTAACATGGCGTAAGGCGTAACCTCTGAGCCGGTCCCAGAGGTAGTAGGCACTGCGATAAACGGGGCCATATCATCACTGAATTCTTTGGTAAACATTTCGTCATCTGAGGCTTCCTGCCGGGAAAGTAACGCCACCGCTTTCCCGACATCAAGAGAGGACCCGCCTCCTATGGCAAATATGAAATCTACCTTTTCTTTTTTACATACGCTTATAGCCTTACGAACACAATCTATGGTTGGATTGCTTTCCACCTTGTCAAATACAATATGATCAATGCCATTCTTTTCCAGTGCAGCAATGACATCGTCCCCGGCACCAGTGACCTTTGCGGAAATGGGGTCGGATATTATCATTGCCTTTTTCCCAAAGCTGCCCAGCATATCTGCATGGCTGGCCACGCAGTTTTCACCAAAAAAAACATGCACAGGCATATTAAAAGTAAGATTCATAATCGTTACTCCCTAAATAACTATAGTTTCCAAGCCTTCCTTACGGGTTCTAAAGCCCCATAAAGCAACTGGTACTTGTGCTTTGGATCCTCGTACAGCTTTGCAACTTCCTTATCCGGGCTCACAACGCTCTTTATTCTTACGGTTTTGGCTATAGCATCCTCAAGGCTGGAAAATACGCCCGTTGCCACGCCCGCCAGCATTGCCACGCCCAAAGCCGGAGCCTCGTCGGTTTCCAATTGTTCTATCACCTTGCCGGACACATCTGCACGTAGTTGCAACCCAAAACGGCTGCGTGCGCCGCCGCCATTTATCCTTACAGTGTCAAAGCTGCATGCCATTTTTTCGAGTATGCTGCACAGGTTAGCAAATTCATAAGCCAGGCACTCCTGAGACGCCTTATAGATCATATGCCTTGTAGTACTCGGCGTAATGCCATACATTGCCCCTCTCGCGCGAGGATCGTTATATGGCGTACACGAACCTACGAGGTGAGGCGCAAAATATATGCCCGTGGGTTCATTTGGCATCTTCGCTACTTCTCTGCTCAGCACATCAAATACCGATATGCCTTCCCGCTCCGCAATCATCTTGTCCGCAGCACATATCTCGTTAACGATCCATTTCGTACCCATTCCCGCAGGAACATATACGAAGTTAGAATAAAGGCCGTTTCTGTGACAAAAAGTGTTTAAGCATATGCTCATCGCGTCGTCGGACGTGTTTGGTTCCTCTGACAGCATCGTCAGTCCTTCATAGGTGCCGGCAGAGCAGGAAACCATGCCTTTATATATCGCTCCCGATCCTATCGAACTACTGAAATGGTCAAATCCGCCGGACACAACTATCGTGCCCGGTTCCATTCCAAATTTTTCCGCGTGTTCTTTATCCAGCTTTCCTACTATTTCGCCGGATGGTACGGGAGTGCTCAACTTGCTTACATCCAGCTCCGCAGCATCAAGTATCTCGCTGGACCACTCTTTTTTGCGGATATCAAATATCAGGTTCCTGGAACAGTTGGAGTAGTTACATATAGGATCCAGTCCCATGCTTATCATCAGGAAATCCTCACACGCACAGAACTTATAGGTCTTGCTATAGGCCTCAGGCTCATGCTTCTTAAACCAAAGGATATTCGCAAGCCCATACATTGGATGAGGCGGCGTACCCGTTATCTCATATATCCGCTTCGCCGGTAGTTTTTGGGTGAGCTCGTCTATTTCAACAAACCCACGGTTATCCGCATTCATAAATGCCGGGGCTATGGCTTTTCCGTCATAGCCCACCGGAATTATCGTTTCACCATGGCTGCTAAACACAACTGCCTGCACAGGATCCTTGGGCAGCCTGCCACGTATATATATTGCGATCTCCCTGATCACATCGATAAAATTTTGAGGATCCAGCTCACACCACCCTGGATATCGGCTGTAAGTCTGGTAGCTTTTTTCTGCCTTCGCAAGGATCGTTCCATTCTCATCAAAAGCGACGCCTTTACAGGCTCCGGTTCCAAGGTCAAATCCTAAAATGCTCATATGCACATGCTCCTTAGCTTATTACCTATTTTGAAAATGCCCCCTTTTACTGTACGGTATAACCGCCATCCACCAGCAAATTTTCACCATTTATCATGTTTGCGGCATCGCTGGAAAGGAACAGGATTGCAGCCGCTATCTCATCTGGATAGCAGAACCTGCCAGAAGGAATCTTCTTTTTCATAAGGATGGCATCCTCACCCTGCCATATACGCTCACCCATTTCGGTAAGAACCACAGTAGGAGAAACAAGATTCGCATTTATATTGTACTGCCCCCATTCAAGAGCCAGCGTCTTGATCATGCCAATCAAAGCTGCTTTACTAGCGGTATAAGCGACATGTCTGTCCGTAGCGATAACGCCGCCCTGAGATGCTACTGCGACGATTTTTCCGCCGCCCTGCTTGATCATATAACGGCCTACAGCCTGACAGAGCAGGAACGGTGCCTTTGCATTAACCAGCATCGTCTTATCCCACATTTCTTCTGAGAGATTTACAGCGTAATCCACTAGCCCGATGCCGGCAACACTGGCAAGAATGTCGATACGTCCAAATTTTTCATCGGTTTTGTCCACTATCATCTTCCCTGTAGTAGACAATGTTAAATCGCAAACAATGGAAAGCGTTTCTACAGAAAACTGCTCGGCCAGTTCCTTTGCGTAATCCTCTACGGCTGGATTCATATCAATAAGGACTAGCTTCGCACCGCTCTTTGCAAAAGCAAGGGCAGTTGCTTTGCCAATGCCGCTTGCTGCGCCAGTGATCAAGGCAACCTTGTCATGAATAGAAATAGTGCCGTCAAAAGGTTTGTAATTCATATTAACATCTTCCTTGAAAAATATAGATTTTTTACTTAGTAGTCTTATTCGTAAATCTATCAATTAAAACAGCAACGATTATGACGATACCAGTCACAATCTGCTGGTAGTAGGACTGTACATTCATAAGCGTCATACCGTTGGTCAGCACCTGCAATATCAACGCGCCCAAAACTGTACCTATAACGCTTCCCTTTCCTCCTGCAAGGCTAGTACCGCCTATGGCGGCAGCTGCTATCGCATCCAGCTCATATCCTGACGCAGCTGTAGGCTCTGCAGCGCCAAGCCGTCCCAGCATAGTAGCTGCTCCCAGGGCACAAAGAAAACCGTCCAAAATATAGGCGCGCATCTTGTACTTTCTTACATCGATACCTGAAAGCTTGGCAGCCTCTGCATTGCCACCTATGGCATATACATAAACACCGGTCTTGGTATATTTTATTACCAAATAGAACGCCAGTACTGTTATCGCCATTATTACTACCGGCATGGGCAGCCATCCAAATATTTTGCCGCCTACAATATTGCAGTAGCTGGTAGGAACATTGGTTACAGGTCGACCCGTCGTATATAACAGAGCAAATCCACGGTATATTACCTGGGTACCCAATGTGACGAGGAAAGGCTGCAAGTCAAAATAGGCTATTAGTGCGCCGTTTATAAGGCCCATCAGCATTCCAATCACAAGTGTAACCGGGACCGCTATAAAAGGTGAGATACCGCCTACCAGCATCTTTGCAAGGCACACACCGCATACGGCAACAATACATCCAAGGGACAAATCTATGCCGCCGGTAATGATAACAACCAGCATGCCCATGGCAATGATTATAGTAACTGAACAGGATCTTAAGACCGAAATAAGGTTACGGCTGTTCAGAAAATCTGGCGACAAAACACTGAAAAACAGGCAAAGTGCAATAAGGCATATCAAAACACTTCCCTGACGAAGATATTTATGGTACCATGATTCTCTACTCATAAATCTCTTTTCCATAGGATTACTTTCCTCCCATTGCATAATGTAATACATCTACTTCGGTTGTCTCTGCGCCGTTGAGAGTAGCGACAGTTTTTCCCTCGTGCATCACGACGATACGATCGCTCATACCCAGTATTTCCGGCAACTCCGAGGAAACCATTATTATTGAATTTCCATTTTGGACAAACTCATCCATTAGACGATATATCTCGCTCTTTGCACCCACGTCGAGGCCGCGCGTCGGCTCATCAAATATTATTATTTGCGAGTTTATGCTCAGCCATTTTGCAAGAACGATCTTTTGTTGATTACCGCCGCTGAGATTTGTGGTTTCCATATCAGGATTCGGCGGCGTTATCTTCAGCTCTTTTATATAGTATTCGGTATTTTTCCTAAGGGCCTTATAATCCAACCTGCCATATTTCATAGATTTATCCAGGGAACTTATGTTTATATTCATATCGTTTGACATAAGTTTTATAAAGCCCTGTGATTTTCTTTCCTCAGGAAGCAACGCAATGCCGGCTTTTATAGCCTTATAGGGCGACTTAATCTTTATAGGCTTGCCGTTCAAGTATATATTGCCGCTGGTAAACTTGTCTGCGCCAAATATCGCTCTTACCACATCTGTGCGTTTCGATCCCACAAGTCCAGAAATGCCTAATATTTCGCCGCGTTTAAGCTCAAAACTCACGTTTTTAAAAACGCCGTCTGAAGTTAGATTTTCAACTTTGAGCGCCACCTCTTCCGTCGAATAATTTGCGGTATGCTGCATGTATTCCGAAACCTCGCGACCTACCATGAGTCGAACGAGTGCTTTTTTATCAACATCTTTTACATTTAGGGTATCTATTACCTTGCCATCGCGCAGAACGGTCACCCTGTCAGCAATTTCGAATATTTCCTCCAGTCGGTGGGAAACATATATAATAGACGTACCGTTATTTTTAAGTTTATTTATTATTTCAAAAAGGTGCTTGGTTTCCGCATTGGAAAGACTCGCGGTAGGCTCATCAAATGCAACCACTTTGGAATTATACATAAGCGACCGCGCAATAGCAATCATCTGCATTTGTGCAGCGCTAAGCTTTTTTACCTGCTCTTTGTCGGAAAACGGGCAATCTAATTCTTTTAGGGCTTCGTTACAGCGTTTGTACAACTCACGATAGTTGATGACGATACCCTTTCTCATGGGTTCATTACCCAATAGTATGTTCTGCCCTACGGTAAGCTCGGGAACAAGGTTTATCTCCTGATGCACCATATTTATGCCGATGCTGCTGGCATGTCCCGGGCTTTTTATCTTTATGCTGCTGCCATCGTATATTATCTGTCCCTCGTCGGGCTGATAAATACCCTTAAGGATGTTCAGCAGTGTAGATTTACCTGCGCCGTTTTCTCCCACCAATGCGTGGACTTCGCCCTTGCGAATTGAAAAACTAACATCGCTTAATGCTTTAACACCCGGAAAGGACTTGCTGATATGCTGAAAGGACAGCATGTTTTTACTCAGTTCGTTCAAAATCCTTGCCTCCTAATCACAGGTTGTACACACAACAGAGTCCGGAGCTCATAAGTATGCACCCCGGACTCCATTCTTACGTTTTGTTATTAGTTTGTCATCCGTTTTGCGAGCATTCGCCGTTTATTCAGCAGTATATCCAACATGCTCGTTGGTGTTATCCTTGGTGATAACCAGCTGCGGGATCTGGATAACACGGGGGAGTTCCTGACCGGCGAACAGACGCATACCGGCTTCAGCAGCCATACGGCCACCGACATACAGGTTAAGGTCAATGGTACCGGTCAGTTCGCCGGCATCAATGGAATCCATAGCAGCCTCAACGCCATCAGAACCGATAACGCAGATTTGGCCCAGCTTGCCAGCTTCCTTGACAGCCTCGATAACGCCAAGGGCCATGGTATCGTTGCAACAATAGATAGCCTTCAGATCCGGATACTGATTGATGATGGTGGCAGCCTGATCCATAGCAATCTGACGATCCCAGTCGCCTACTACATCGGCAACGACTTCGATGCCCTCATACTCTGCGCACTTCTCCAAAAAGCCAGCAGTACGATTAATGGAAGCATACGCGCCTGCAAGGCCTTCCACTACAGCAACTTTGCCTTCGCCGCCGCACCAGGTCTCACAAATATACTCAGCAGCAAGACGGCCAGTATCCAAAGAAATATTGCCAGCATAAACATCGGCTTCCTGCATAGTGGAGTCGAAAGCATTAACAACCATTATGCCCGCTTCATGCGCTTCCCTGCACTGGGCATCCAAAGTGGTGTCAGCCTGAGGAGACATAAAGATGATGTCATAATCCTTAATTAAAAGTGCATCCACGAGAGCCTGCTGCTGTTCAGCGTCTGACTCGCTATCGGGAGCTACCAGATCTACGGTTCCTACGCCGTTCTCTTCAAGGAAGGTCTTGATACCGCCAGCGATGTTCGTCCAAGACTCATTGGCAAGAGTCTTAACTACAATGGCGCACTTAAGATCTGCCCAGTTGACATTCAGATCTGCGAGCTCGCCAAAATTTTCTACAAAACTATCGCCCGTAATAAAATCGGTGCAGGTATCAGGATCAAAGTCGGTCGAACCAGCATAGCGGCCAATAAAAGCGGTTCCGTCTGCAGGAGCAGCAGTCTCATCACTAGGCGCGGCGGCTTCTTCCTCGGTGGAAGAGGCAGCTTCTTCAGCGGGTACAGCAGCTTCAGCGGTAGAAGAATCTTCTTCGGCGGCAGGAGCAGCACATGCCACCAAACTAAGTGCCAAGGCAATGACTAGTACAAAAGACATGAGTTTTTTCATTCGTTTGTTCCTCTTTCCAGATAAGATTTGTATTCCCTATGCGGGTACGTCTTGATGATACCAAATGCATATTATGTGAGCAATTAGACATTTTTCTTATCAAGGGGTGCAATCTTAATGTCTTGCAAAATAAATGCTATAATTGTTATTTTTTTGTCAACATTGTCGCGCTTTTTTATCCCCTCTTCCTCATACCTTATTCACTTGTTTTTTTTCTTTTATTAAGTCATAATAGATGGTAACATTATAAAAATATTGTCCAGTTTGCCGACAACCCTTTAGGAAGTCGTGCCCGCAGCCCCAATGGGCTTTAATCGGATTTTGCAACGTATTTTTAAATCCGTAAAAAGCCTTGCGCACAAGCCTTTTTTGCAAATATCCCTGGCCCTACCGAAGGCGCGAAAGAGTATGGGGCTTCGAAAAAGTGGTGCATGGCCACTTTTGGGCAGCCTGAACATAACAAAAAAAGTCATAATTATATGCAGAGGTTAGTATGAACAGCAACGATGATAGGTATATTATGAAGCTTAAAGCGCTTTATTATTACTATGTGAGCAAACGCACGCAGACGGAGACCGCAAAGCTTTTGGGGATATCCCGGGTTACGCTTAATAAGCTTTTTAAAGAAGCTTGGAAGGAAGGCATGATAAATATCGAAATCGTCGATCATCGACATGTGGCGGATATTGTGCGGCTAGAAGATAATATACGCTCACTGTATAACCTTGATAACGTTCAGGTGATAGACTGCGCCAATTCTGCTGAAAGAGGCCTTGTCATGCACCGAATTGCAAAAATTGCGGCAAAATATGTGGATAGCCTTCTTAAAAATGATATGAGCGTAGGCGTAGCATGGGGCAATACGCTGGAAACAATGGTGAACTTCCTTCCAGAAAACCATACCGTGCAAAATCTTAAATTCTATACCCTGATGGGGTCAGAGGGGATCTATACTCCTCATGCGCAGCCCAATATCATCATACAAAGCTTTATAAACAAAATTGGAGGCGAAGGCTATATGATAAATGCCCCCCTCATATGCCAGACCAAAAGCCTGTGCGATACGCTAAAACAAGATAATCATATAAAAAAGGTTCTTACAGAATCCGTAAAATCTGATATTATTCTTTTGAGTACCGGCGCCTATCCAAGCGCCACTGGTATCGATACCGAGCCGCTGCACTACTCTGCTGAAATAATACGTGAAATGCAAAGTCTTAATGCCGTAGGCGATATATGCGGGACCTTTTTTGATATCAACGGCAATATTATTTCATCATCAATAAGCGACCGTCTTCTTGCAATCAATATCAACAAGCTGAAGGAAAGGCGAAGGGTAATATGCATAGGCGGAGGGAATCACAAAGTACGCTCTATTTTCGGTGCGCTAAACGGCGGTTATATCAGCGAGCTGTTTACTGATAAATTTACGGCGGAGCAGATCCTTGCATTAGCACACAATCATTTTATAAACTGACATTTCTATCATTCATAGTAGGCACGCAGTCATACCTAGATGCTGCGTGCTTTTATTTTTTTATGCATTGACAAAATGGATTTCACATCGTATATTTAACACAGTTGCTTTACATTAGTAACTATCATTTATAATTGTAAACTAATGTTGTTCGTTATCCGAGGAGGTTTAGCCTATGATAATATCCGGATCCTTGCTAAATGCAGATCAAGCAAACCTTGCCTCTTGCGTCCACCTGGCCGAAAAAGGTGGCATTGATGAGATTCACTTTGATGTTACCAATGGAATATATGTGAAAAATATTTCTTTCGGCCCGCAAACCGTTGCTGATGTGCAAAAGATAGCTTCCGTCCCTGTAGACATACACCTTGAATTGCATAATTCGCTGGATATGATAGACCTATATGGGCCCTTGCATCCAGGCTGTATTACGGTCCAGGCGGATTCCACCCCGCATCCCTTGATGACTTTTCGCAAAATACATTCGTTTGGGGCTCGGATAGGGTTTGCACTTAGTCCATGCACCTCGCTCTCCCAGTACGAATATTGTCTACAATATATTGATGAATTATTGATAATGAGCGTAGAGCCCGGCTTTGGAGGTCAGCGTTTTGCGGAGCATACATTTAAAAAGATCGAAGAAGCCCGGTGCCTTATGAAAAAGTTGGGCATACGTATCCCCATAGGAGTCGACGGCGGAATAAATGCCGAGCTTGCTTTGCGTTTAGCCAAAGCCGGCGTATCCAAACTCGTGATAGGCTCTGCTATATTTGCCGAAAAAAACATAACCGAAAATGTATCTGCTATACGAGCCATATTGAAGGGCTTTTAGTAAACTTATCACCGCACGGAAAGGATCTATAAATTTGGAGGTTAGTATGAGTACAATGATTCCAAAAGAAAAGCTGCATGAAATGTACACCAAGATGCTGCAAATACGTAAATTTGATGAAAAGATCGCCTACTTTTTCACCTTGGGCAAAGTTCATGGTACTACCCATCTTTATATCGGAGAAGAAGCAACAGCCGTTGGCGTATGCTCCGCCCTCAAGGAGACGGACTATATGACCAGCACACACCGCGGTCATGGCCATTGTATCGCCAAAGGTATAGATCTTAATAGAATGATGGCCGAAATGCTGGGCAAATACAACGGATATTGCCGCGGCAAGGGTGGTTCCATGCATATCGCCGACTTAGAGCGCGGCAACCTAGGCGCAAACGGCGTAGTTGGCGGAGGCTTCTGCGTTGCAACTGGCGCGGCACTTATGCAGCGGATGAAGCATCTTGACAATATCACTGTATGCTTCTTCGGCGATGGTGCATCAAACGAGGGGAATTTCCATGAATCTGCTAATTTGGCTGCCATATGGAAGTTGCCTGTAATTTTCCTCTGTGAAAATAACATGTACGCAATGTCTACGCCTCAAAAGTACTCCATGAATATAGAGCACATTTCTGACCGGGCTTCTGCTTATGGTATGAAGGGATTCGAGCTGGATGGCAATGATGTCATAGAGGTTTACAACGCCCTTTGCGAAGCGCGGGAATACGCAATACATAATGGTCCTATGCTTATAACCTGTAATACATACCGATATATGGGGCATTCCCGTAGCGATGCCAACGTCTACCGCACGAAGGAAGAAATAGCCGATTGGAAGAACAATCGCGATCCCATCGATAGAATGAAGAAGTACCTTCTAGCGAATGGCTTCACGCAGTCTGAACTGGATAAAATAGACGAGCAAACTACCGCCGATATCGAGGAAGCCGTAAATTATGCCGAAAAGTGCGAATACCCCGGTCTCGACACGCTGCTCACCGATGTTTATGCCTGATCGTTTTCATTCTGAGGCAAGTAGTTTTGAAGATTTAAGAAAGGGTATCAAAAATGGCTGAAGTAGAACTCACCTATGCAAAAGCAATATGTGAAGCAATGTCTCAAAAAATGCGCGAGGATCCCAATGTTTTCCTTATGGGCGAAGATGTGGGGCTTTATGGCGGCGCCTTCGGCGTTTCTGTGGGAATGCTGCAGGAATTCGGGCCCGAAAGAATAAGGGATACCCCGATATCTGAAGCTGCTATAACTGGCGCTGCAGTCGGTGCTGCCGTTACTGGTATGCGCCCAATTGCAGAAATAATGTTCTCTGATTTTATGACTATTGCAACAGATCAGATCGTAAATCAGGCAGCTAAGATGCGCTATATGTTTGGCGGCAAGGCAAAGGTACCTATGGTAGTTCGTACCCCCGAGGGCTCCGGAACAGGAGCAGCCGCCCAGCACAGCCAGAGTCTTGAGGCCTGGTTTTGCCACATTCCCGGCCTTAAAGTTGTCGCCCCTTCCACGCCCTACGATGCAAAGGGATTGCTCATAAGCTCCATAGAAGACGACAACCCGGTTATTTTTATGGAACAAAAGCTACTTTACCGCACGAAAGGAATGGTCCCCCAGGAAATGTACCGTATCCCGATAGGTAAGGCTGATATAAAGAGAAGCGGCAGTGATGCTACGATCATAACCTATGGTCGCATGGTAAAAATGTGCCTTGATTCAGCAGAAAGGTTGGCAACAGAAGGTATTTCTGTAGAGGTAATAGACTTGCGAACCCTTCGCCCGCTAGATAAGGATACGATTCTAGAATCCGTCAGCAGGACCGGACGTGCCATAATCGTGCATGAAGCCTGTCTTACCGGTGGTCTTGGCGGCGAAATCTCTTCCATAATCAGTGAGAGTGATGCTTTCTTTCACCTGGACGCTCCTATCATGCGTGTCTGCGGGGAAGATATACCTATTCCTTACAACCCTATTCTTGAAAAGAACGCGGTACCTACGCCTGAAAAGATAGAATCAGCGGTACGCAAGGCAATGGCGCTATAGCCCGGAGGCATTATATGGGAAGTATTTCAGCAACCCCTTTGGCAAAACAGATTGCAAAGCAAAAAGGAATCAGCCTTAGCAAAGTAAGCCCTGGAAATGGCAGGTCTTATATAATTGCCAAGGATGTGCGTGCTCTTAGCACAGTGCGCGCCACACCGGCAGCAAGGCGTCTCGCGGAACAGCTCGGGTTAGTGCTTGCAGATATTCCTCACGACGATCCAAGGATATATAAGAAGCATGTGCTCGCGGCAAAGCAAAACGTTTCCTCCTCAACTGAAGTCCGCAGTTTGCCCAGAATAAAGCGCATAACGGCACAGCGTATGCTCCAGAGTCACCTAGAGATCCCCCCCGTTACGCTGAATGCGAAGGCTGACGTTACCGGTTTGCTGGCCGAACGCAACGCAGTAAATTCCCACGGAAGCATAAAGCTATCCATAAATGATTATGTGGTATATGCCGTCGCATGTGCATTGAAGGAGAACCCAGACGCTTATTCCTCCTATTCTGAGGAAGGGCAAATACTAAATCCCGATATAAATATAGGCATAGCCACTGCCCTTAAGAATGGCCTCATCGTCCCTGTCGTAAAGAATGCAGACCGGTATTCTCTCCAGGAACTTTCCGCTGCTATAAAGGACCTTGTCTCAAGGGCGCGCACGGGGAAGTTCCTAGCGGAAGAGTATGCCGGCGGTACCTTTACGATAAGCAACCTTGGCATGTATGGCATAACAGCTTTTACCCCGATCATCAATCCACCCGAAAGCATGATATTGGGAGTTTGTGCCGTTGAACAGGTCCTTCGCATGTCACCGCGAGGGATAGAGGCAAGAGACATGATGGGGCTTAGTCTTACATTTGACCACAGGCTGCACGATGGGGCACAGGCGGCAGCCTTCCTGCAGAGTATAAGCAAGATGCTCGAGAAGTATAACGAGGAGGGAAAATAATGGTTTATAGAGTCTTTATGCCCAAAGTCGGTATGAGCATGGAAGCCGGCGTAATCAACAAATGGCTTAAAAAAGTGGGCGATTATGTGGAAAAAGGCGAACCTCTAATCGAGATAGAAAGCGACAAGGTAGACATGGAAATAGAGGCAAACGATACAGGCTACCTTGTGAAAATAACGCATGAAGAGGGCGACACCGTTCCTGTAATCGAAACGATAGGATATATAGCTACCAGCATGGACGAGCCCATACCCAATGACGGCAGCGATGAAATACCGGCGGACTGCGCTGCACCATCGCCAGTCGACACCTCCATTAAAAGTATGGAAGCGGCATATGATGTTATTGTCATCGGCGGCGGCCCAGCCGGATATTCTGCGGCAATACGTGCTGCGCAGCTTGGTGGAAAGGTGCTTCTATTTGAAAAGGACGCCACCTTGGGTGGGACATGCCTCAACCGGGGTTGCATCCCCACTAAGGCATACCTTCATTCTGCCGATGTTCTTCGCACCTTTAAAGCTGCAGGCGCTTTTGGTATAAATACCACCGGTACTGCTGCAGTAGATATGGAAAAAGTATTCGCTCACAAGCAATCCGTTGTAAACAAGCTTACCAACGGAGTGACAGCGCTGCTTAAAAGCAATAAGGTCGAAGTGATCACTGCGGAAGCAACAGTAAAGTCAGGCAACCTTGTAGAGGCTTGCGGCAGGGATTATACTTCTCGGGCCGTCATATATGCAGGTGGATCTGAGCCCTCTGTCATCCCGGTAAATGGGAGTTGTCTCCCTAGGGTTCTTGACAGCACATCCCTGCTGGATCTAAAGGAATTGCCCGGCAAGCTGGTAATAATTGGAGGCGGTGTTATTGGGGTTGAATTTGCCTGTGCTTTCAATGCATTTGGTAGCGAAGTAACCATAGTGGAAATGACAGATCAGCTTCTCCCGGGGATAGATGCGGAAATAGCTGCGTTGTTTAAAAAGCAGCTTATAAACCAGGGGATTGCAGTACATACATCAACAACGCTTGAAAATATTCAGGATGGTGAGCAGCTTACGGTAACTACCAGCAATGGTGCTTTCCGTGCAGACTATGTGCTCATGGCCGTAGGCAGAAAGCCTAATACCTCTGCCCTTTCCGCAGTCGGTGCAAAGCTTGACCACAGGGCGGCGGTTGTTGACGATCACATGCGCACATCTGTTCCGAATCTTTACGCAATAGGTGATGCAACTGGTCAAATCATGCTGGCACACGCCGCATACCAGATGGCTGCATGCGCTGCGGAAAATGCCATGGGTATGGATTCAACCGTAGATCTTAGCAGCGTACCAAACTGCATCTATTCCTTCCCCGAAATAGCATGCATCGGCTTAACTGAAAAAGCGGCAGCCGAATTGGGCAAAGTCAGCATTGGAAGATTTAATTTTTCTGGGAATGGGCGTGCGTTGGCCGCAGGATCATGCGAGGGTTTTGTAAAGGTCGTATCCGATGCGAGCACCCATGAAATACTTGGAATACAGATAATAGGTAATGATGCAGCCGAGATGATTAACGCTGCTTCCGTAATGCTTCATCTTGAGATGACCGCAGAAGAAATGCAGCGCGTTGTGTTCGCGCATCCCACCTTTTCTGAGGCTCTCAGGGAGGCCTGTTTGGATTCAATAGGCCTGTCCGTACATAATATATGCAAGAAATAACCTTTGAAACGCTCCTTTAACTTAAAACGATAAAACCAAAAGGAGGTCAGCATATGCTTAAAACCAGCTTTGAGATATCCGATGCCGCAAAAGCGCGCATTGAAAAACTGAAAAATGAATCTGTTAATGCCAAACAGTATGTATGTGTTGAAAGAGCCAGATATCTTACCGAAGCTTACATTAAAAACCAGTCGGATCCAATGATACTTCGCAGGGCTAAGGCGCTCCGGAATGTTTTGGAAAAAATCACATTGTTTATAGAGGACGGCCAGCTTCTTGCAGGCAATCACGCCGCATCGCTCCGTGCTGCCTCCATATTCCCTGAATATACCATTGATTGGATAAATGATGAGATTGATCAGCTTGACAAACGCCCCGGTGACCGTTTTTATGTTACGGAAGGGGTCCGTGGTGAACTCTTAGATATTGCAAAGTGGTGGCACGGAAAGACCGTTCACGATCGCTGTCTCAGTACGCTCCCGCAGGATGTAAAGGATGCCTACAGCATGGGGCTGCTTTCGGCAAACGGCAATATGACCTCAGGCGATGGCCACATAATGCTCGATTTCGAAAAAATAATTTACTCCGGTGCTAATGGAATCATTGAAGATGCCAAGCAGAAGCTCGATGCCCTGGATCTCACCGATCCCTCCTCACATCACAAGCGCATATTCTATCTTTCTGTAATAACCGTCTATGAAGGCGTTATCGCTTATGCAGAGCGTTATTCTGCGCTTGCTTTGCACCTTGCCCAGTCTACTAAAAGTGTGCAGAGAAAAGAAGAGCTCCTGAGGATTTCAGAGGTTTGCCACCGGGTTCCTGCTAACCCAGCAAGGAACTTTTACGAGGCAGTGCAAACAGTATGGTTTGCCCACTTGATTTCACAGATAGAGAGTAACGGCCACTCCATGTCTTTCGGAAGACTGGATCAATATCTCTTCCCTTTTTATAAAAAAGGTCTTGAGGATGGTACGCTAACTGATTCCTCTGCTATAGAGTTGTTGGCCTGCCTGTGGATAAAGGCTTTTGGCGTTGTAAAAATACGTCCGTGGTCCCATACTCGTTTTTCTGGAGGCGGACCCACATATCAAAACCTTACTCTTGGAGGCGTAACGCCTTCCGGAGAGGATGCTGTAAACGACCTAACCATGGCCTGCCTTGAAAGTGTCGTGCTTACCCGTTTACCTCAGCCCAATGTATCGGCCCGTTTTAGCCCCTGCAATCCTGACGCCTATTTGAAAAAATGCGTCCAGGTAATAAAGCTCGGTTTCGGTATGCCGGCCATGCACAGCGATGAACTCATGATCCCTTCGCTCGAAAAGCACGGCGTAACCAAGGAAGACGCCAACAATTACGCAATCGTCGGCTGTATCGAGCCTATTGTCCCCGGTAAGTTTGGTTATAGAGCCGCCGGAATGAGCTTTACCAACTTTGCAAAGATTCTGGAAGTCACCCTCAACGGCGGGCACGATACTCGTACTGGTCTCGACCTGTATAAGGGCGGTAAAAAGCTTGGCGAATATGATTCCTTTGAAGAGATAATGGAGGAATACCACAAAGCTATAGCCCGGACAGTAAAATTGCGTGTAGCAGGTGAACATTGCATAGATTTCGCCATAGAAGAGCTGGTACCTGATGCTTTCTGTTCTGGCCTTGTTCAGGATTGTATCGCCCGCGGAAAGACCCCCAAAGAGGGTGGAAGCATTTACGATATGGTAACTGGGCCTGAGACAGGAATAATTAACGCAGCAAACAGTCTTGCTGCGCTAAGAAAGCTGGTATTCGATGAAAACCGCATATCCCAGGCTGAACTCAGCGATGCGCTTTCATCAAATTTTGCTCCGGAGCATGGCGGGGAAAACCTGCGTAGGCTGTTGCTCAATAGGGCGCCGAAGTTCGGTAATGACGACGACTACGTGGACAAGCTTGCAAATAAAGTATACATGTACTTCATAGCAGAGCAACGTAAATATACTACTACCCGCTTTGGGCGCGGCCCTATAGGCTGCCTTAGCTATCCTTGTACCGCCACAATTTCAGGGAATGTACCGCAAGGCGTATGTGTAGGAGCTTCGGCAGAAGGTAGATACGCAGGCGAACCTCTTACCGAGGGCTGTTCGCCCTATCACGGTACGGATACTCTTGGTCCTACAGCAGTGTTGCAATCCGTTGCTAAAATGCCAAACATAGAGATAACGGGGGGCAACCTTCTCAACTTGAAGTTCTCTCCTTCGGTTATGCAAACCGATTCTGGCGTAAAGCGAATGATGGATCTAATAAAGACATTTTTTGCGCTAGGTGGATGGCATGTGCAATTCAATATCGTTTCTACTGAAACCCTCAAAAAGGCGCAGCAGCACCCTGATGATTTTAAAGATCTTGTAGTGCGCGTAGCCGGCTACAGCGCGCTGTTTAATGACCTTGAGCGTAAAACCCAGGACGATATCATTGAAAGGACGGAGCATGAACTTTAATACATTCGAACATGATAGTACTTCAGGCGTGGTATTTGAGATAGAGCGTTTTTCCATAAACGATGGTCCCGGTATCCGTACACTTGTGTTTTTAAAGGGCTGCCCACTGCGGTGTGCTTGGTGTGCAAACCCGGAATCTCACTCTTTTTCACCACAGCTTTTGTACTGGAAAGCAAGATGCATCGGCTGTCTTGCGTGCATTAAAGCCTGTCCTCGCAACGCCCTTTCTGCAGGAACAGACGGAATTAACGTCGATCGCACATCCTGCGTGTCTTGTGGAGCGTGTACTTCTGCCTGCAACAGCAAGGCTTTGCTGCTATCTGGTAGATATATGACCACGGAAGCCGTAATGGATGAAGTAAGGCGAGATAGAATTTTTTACGATAAATCTGGTGGCGGAGTAACTTTTTCCGGCGGTGAAGCCTTGTCTCAGCCCTTGTTTTTGCTGTCCCTTCTTAAAGCAGCTAAGCAGGAAGGCATTCATACCTGCATAGAAACAAGCGGTTATGCGCCACGCAATATTTTAGAAGACGTTGCACCATATGTAGACATGTTTCTCTATGACCTTAAAGCCATAGACGATGCTGTTCACTTCGTTTGCTGTGGCGTGTCAAACAAACAAATACTGGAAAATTTTGAGTTTCTTTCCGAAAGATGCGAAGTTGTTGCTCGACTGCCAATCATACCCGGATATAACGATGCGCCCAAGGATATCAACTTAATGTTAGAATACCTCGAAAGCCATCATCGCGGAGGGCATGTTGACTTGCTTCCGTATCACAGATTGGGGGTCAATAAATATACCAGATTAGGTATGTCTTATCATTTGAAAGATATTTTGCCACCATCAACAAAGAGAATGGCTGAACTGAAACAGCAGTTTATCTCAAGAGGCTTTAGCACTGAGATTGGCGGATGACAAAATTATAGCCACAGGAGCATATATGAACCGTCTGATAACCACCGACTCCCTCAATCCATGGCATAACCTCGCTCTTGAGGACATGCTGTTTGATATCCATAGAGATGGCTGCTGCCTTTATCTTTGGCAAAATCAGAACACCATAGTTATCGGTCGCGCACAGAATGCATGGAGGGAGTGCCGTATAGATGAGCTTGAAAAAGACGGCGGAAAACTTGCACGACGAACTTCCGGCGGAGGAGCAGTATTCCACGATCTCGGGAATTTAAACTTTACATTTATCGCAGCGGAAGCTACATACGATCTACAGCGCCAGCTTCAAGTTATCGTCGATGCTATCGCCAGCCTTGGTGTAAAAGCTAGATTCACAGGACGAAACGATATTGTGTCTGAATCCGGCGCAAAGTTTTCCGGAAATGCTTTCCGTAAAGCTAATAATGTATGTATGCATCACGGCACGATACTTATAAATGTTGACATGGAAAAACTGGGCAGATATCTTATGCCATCAAAGGCGAAACTCAGATCAAAGGGGGTAGAAAGTGTACGTTCAAGGGTAGCTAATCTCAATGAGTACATACCAGGTATTATTGTTGAAGATGTCAGGCAGGCTATAATAAGCGCTTTTGAAAAAAAATACGGCTGTTACAACATGATTACAGAACGATCTTTGGATCAGGATGTTCTCGCGCAAAAAGAGGAGTTTTTCTCCTCCTGGGAGTGGAATAAGGGTTCGTCTCCAAAGTTCGACCTATGTCTGGAAAACCGCTTTGATTGGGGTGAGGTGCAGCTTCTCTTAACCGCCCGCAATGGCTGCATAACGGAAGCCCATCTGTATACTGATGCCATGGATGACTCAGTTTTGTCAGAAATCCCCCGTTTCCTTCTAAGCTCTAGATTCGATCCATTGGAAATGTCCGATCGAATCGTTACCCTTGGCAATAATGAATCTATGGATATAGCTAATTGGCTCAGAGCAGTAAAAATATAAGGGCCTGTTTGTTGGTTTGCAGACTCCAGGATAAATGAAGTCAGCTGGCAACAGAGTCAATCTCGGGTCAATCCCCAATTCTGTGTAAACACCATTTGAGGTGCGAATAGAGCAAAATT